>B570J29032_109957560_pt1 | contig 10131 bp, 9 predicted proteins | sample LakMenEpi16Nov12_FD_29032 | JGI IMG/M metagenome (IMG submission 29032)
TTGTAGCCACAAGTAGTTTCCTTGTTTAGAAAAATAAGGTGGTGGAGTCCTTAATCGGTCCTAAAGGAGATAGAGATATCTCCTTTTTTATTTTAGTGGTATATTTATAAATAAAAAAAAAATAATGGAAGACAAAATAAAAAAAACAGTATTCGAAGAGGCTAAGAAAAGAGGTTTAATGGTTGAGCAAGAAGAAAAAACTAACACTGATTTTGTGGAAATGATATCAATTTTGATGCACTCACAAACACAAGCACACACCTATCATCTACAAACAGAATCATATGCTGAACACAAAGCATTACAAAAATATTACGAAGGAATTGATGGTTTAGTTGATACAATTGTTGAAGCTTACCAAGGAAAATATGGGATTATAAAAGGATATAAAAACTTCCCGTTCAATGAATACAAAGGTAATGAAAATACAATAGGTTATTTCGAGAAACTTTGTGATAAAGTAACTCAGTTAAGAGATTGTTGTAAAGATAGTTGGTTACAGAATGAAATTGATAATGTTTGCACTTTGATTAATTCTACGCTTTACAAGTTAAAGTTCCTAAAATAAATTTCCAATTTAACTAATTCTTTTTATATTTGTGAAAGAACCAAACTTACACGATATGAAAAGAATTATTTATTTTATTCCCCTCCTTTTATTTATTCCATATCTAAAACCTAAAAAAGTTGTTGAAAAGAAGTTAACACCAACTGAACAATACATTGATAGGTTCAAAAAGGTTGCAGTTTACGAACACAAGAAGTTTGGTATTCCCGCATCTGTTACTCTGGCTCAGGGTATATTGGAATCGAGGAGTGGTCAATCTGACCTAACCAAGAAAACCAACAATCATTTTGGTATTAAGTGTTTTAGTGGATGTAATTATAAAAACTCCAAAAGGTTTGCTGATGATAAACCAACTGACAGGTTTAAGGTTTATGAAAGTAATTGGTATAGTTTCCGTGACCATTCTCAGTTCCTGATGGGAAAGAGATATAAGAGATGTAGAGAGTGTGGGGATGATTGGAAATGTTGGGTTAGAAATCTTAAAAGGTGTGGATATGCAACATCGAATACATATACAAATACATTGACATCGATTATTAAAAAGTACAAGTTATATCAGTATGATAAAAAAAACCCTCAGGTGTGAGGGTTTTGTATTTTTAGAACTCAGTTCTTAATAAAGTGGCGACTAGTTGCATTTCATAGTCATAAACATTTATTGAAAGATAAATCATATTATCATTAAGATTTATTTCAAATGAACCTGAAGAACCTGAATCAATTTCCCACCCTGGTAGTAAATTATGTAACATATCATAAAGAAAATCTTCAACTTTACCAAATCTATCTAATGGAGCTCTTCCACTTCCACCACCACTAAAATCAATGTTGTTTTCAATATAACCACTATCACCACCACCATTGAAATATACATGACCAATTGAGTATCCATTCTTTTTCATATATTCAATCAGACCTCTAAAATGAACATCACTTGGTATTTCATCACTACTACCATCCTCAGTTGAAGAACGGACATTTTCATAAACTTGTATTGTTAAATCTTTTTCAACACAATCAATTAAAAACTTAATTTCACCATAACCATCACAATCATCCATAGAATCTAAAGCTTCTTGACTTAATTCATTTGCGATTCCTTTTAATAATGTTGAAATCTTTGGGTAACTATCTAAATCTGAACCACCTTCTTCATCATTAAAAGTTTTTACATCAAAATATAATTCACATCCTTCGATTGAACCCCATGCTGAAACTTTCTTTTTACCATATCCTCTTGCATACATTGAGAATACTTCTAAAACCTTTTTTTGTTCTTTTGTTAATTCCATTTTAATCGTCTATTTCTATATCTAGTACTCTTAGTATCCAGATTGGTTTATCTTTTTCAGTTAATGCTTTTAGGAACTCTCTTGCACTTGGTATATAATTATAACAATCTTCTTTCACATGCTGTTCTCCAACATATCTTGTATAAACAATCTTGTTATCGGAGTTTATAAATGTGGGGCCGAATATCTTTTCACATTCAAATATTCCTTCACTATGATGTCTAAAAACTCTGTGGTCTGAGTGTCCAACCCATGCTTTGGTTTCATCGAACCAATTATGGATATGGATATAATCTTCCCATTTCCCACCGAATTTCTTTACCGAAGATTTTGCATGTAATACTGGGTGCATATTGTTCTTATATAAATATTTATAATGATATTAAATTAATTATGAACCCTAAAGTAGAGAAAGTATTAAATAAAATCAACAACGAGGGAATTGAGTCAGTTTTACCATTCTTCAACGATAACTTTGAAAAACTATTGGATTATTTGAAGTGGGGTGGTGCTATTGAAGAATTTAAATTGGGTGATACTGATTTGACAAATGATTATTATTTGTATCTGATTAATAATGGTTATGAAAAGAAAGCAATGGACGAAATCATTAGAGGTATGGGTAGTTTAAGTTACGATGGTAAAGATTATTATTATGAATTGAGATATTTGGATGATATGGGTGAATGGTTCAGTACTAGAGGTCGAGATTTCTCACCTCGTGATATAGCTGAAGGTGTATTCAAGGAAGATTATTGGGAACCATTTTATTTTTATAAAGGTGATATCAATCTTATGACCGAAGTTTATGATGACTTGACAGAAGAAAATAAGAAATATGTTAGAGATTATATTGTTGATAGATATGCTAATGTTCCATTTATAATTCCAAGTAGAAGAGTAAATGATATGATTGAAAGAATTGGAACTGAAAGTGAGAGTAGTGATTACGAGGGTGATTACGAAATAACCATCACTCAAGACAATGTTTTGGATTTGTTCAGTGATGATGATATAATGAATTATCTATTCCAATATGATTTAAGTGAAACAGGTGATTATTTAACTAATATTTACACTAATAGTTATAACGATGCTTATAGAGATGAATATTATGATAAAGTTTGGAATGAATTGAGAGGTGAGTTCATTGATATTGATGCTGAACCAATTGAGTTCAAGTTTAGAGATAGTTATTATACAAAACTCAAAGTAACTGATGTTTTACCAAGATTAATCAAACAATATGTAAATAATGCTCGATGTTATGATATAGATGGTTTGGGTGATTATTCGTATTTGATTAGAGAAGGTATTGGTTGTAATGCCTTTGAACCATTATCATTTAGAATCTCAGATTATCCTAGTTCGACTAGGGTAAGTGAAAATATAAATGAAATATTAAAAAAGTATTTGTAGTTGTCTATACAACTTTTTTATCCTATATTGTGACTAACTAATTTTAATTTATATGAAAAAAATATTATTGTTTATTCTCTCTGTGTTATTCAGTGTTAATGTTTATACACAATCTTGTACATCCACCGTTTATTATGACAATATGGAAACCTTTACTTGGTTCGGTGATTGGTGGACACCAGCTTTAACTACTGGTTTTTTTACGAATGCTTCAGTATCGGCAAATATTAGTGCTGTAATTTATGGTTCAGGTAATGGTACTTCAGCAATTGAACAAGATTGGTATTCTCTACCTAATATTACCGGATTAAATCCCGCATATTCATATCAACTAAAGTTTAGATTAGCTTCTTATACCTTTTCTAATTCTACTGCAACAACTAGAGGATTAGATGTTGCAGATTATTTGAGTGTTCAAGTTTCAACAAATGGGGGTGTTTCTTATGTGACAGAATTAAGAATAACTGGTAACTCAAATGCTACTTGGCCATATACTTCAACAGGTACAATTACACATACAGCAAACGGAACATTCACAAACTCAGCAGCACCAACTGGTGATGTTTATCAGGCACCAGCGGGAGCAACAACAACTGGCCCTTCCACAATTACTTTGAATCTACAACCAAACATCACTCAGGTTGCTGTGGATTTATATTGTCGTGCCAATTCAGCTGGTGAAGAGTTTTGGATTGATAATGTTGAACTTATCGAAATAATACCAACACCAACAATTACAATAAATGGTGTTAATAGTGTATGTGATGGTACACCAACCACATTAACGGCATCAGGCGCTAATACTTATGTTTGGGATGGTGGTATATCTAATGGTGTTTCATTTACACCCACCTCAACAACATCATATTCTGTAACTGGTACATACAATGGTATGATTAATGGTTTGGGTACGAGAAATACTTGTAGTTCAACCTCTTCAACTAATGTTGTGGTTAAACCAATACCAAATATACCAACATTAAATCCTGATACTACAATATGTCCAAGTGATTTTGCTGTGTTATATGGTTCATCAAATATTGGAACATTACAATGGTACGATGCTTCAACAAGTGGAACATTGTTAGGTACTGGATATAGTTATACAACATCGCCCTTACTTAATAATACACCATTTTATGCTGAGGCGGAACTGAATGGTTGTATTAGTTCAAGAGCAATGGTAAATGTTTTTGTTGACCCCAATTGTATATTACCAATTTACTTAGCAACCTTTGATGGTCACAATGAAGGTAGAGAAAATCATTTGTACTGGTTAACAGAACAAGAAATTAATAGTTCACACTTTGAAATAGAGAGAAGTAACAATGGATATGATTTTATTAAAATAGGTATTGTGGAAACTGACCCATCCAAAAGTTACAACTTTATAGATAACTCACCTTATAGTGGTTCAAATTATTATAGATTAAAAATGGTAGATTTAGATGAAACCTTTTCATATTCCTCAATCATTTATTTAGAAACAAAAAACCAAATAGAATCCAAAGTTTATCCCAACCCATTTGAAGATTCATTAATTTATACTTACGAAAGTGAACAAAATGAAGAATTGGAGATACAAGTCATTAATATATTAGGACAGAAAGTATTTCAATATAATGTAAGTTGTCAAACTTGTGGAAATTATGTTTCGATTAATACCTCCAATATTCCATCAGGAAAATATACCATAAGGATAAAACACCTATCATCCTTACACGAGACAATCCAAACAATGATAAAGAAGTAAATTAAAAACCCCACCATTAAAAGTGGGGTTTATTTTTACCATAATCTTATTTCTTTTTTATCGGGGGTGAAATATCTAATCTCACAAATAGTGTGCATATAAGTGTTGTCGAATAGAGTTGGTATTTTCGACCAAGTATAATCCATTAAACTGGTGAATAAAGTAAAACTAATATAATCGAAATAACTATCCCATTCTTTATAATAATCTAACCTATCCTTTAACCAATCATAACTTATATATTTGTTGGTTTCCTTATCAAATGGATTTTTACAGATTACACTAATAGTAAAATACAGTCCCTCACTATCCATCGTAGGATAGACATCAAAAGCCTGAATATCCATAAGTAATTCTTTATAGTTAAATGTGGTTGATTTCTTTGCGTATTGTAAAAACTTATTTTCTTGTTCAGGTTTAATATAGATTGCTTGAGGTGTTTCTAACTTTTGTTTTTTATCAACTTCTTTGAAATAATCATTACTTGTCATTTTACTAAAATCGTGAGCCGCCTCCTCAACATAACCTCTTAATGTATAACTTGAATATGAACTATCGTTTGGATTATCCATAGTCCAATATACTTTATCGCTATATTCGTCATATTCTGGTAATAATGTAATATCACCCACTTGTAATGTTTTCTTACCACCTCTTAAAAACTTATAGAAGTATAACTTGATTGGTGAATCTATTTTCGGTGTCATTTAATTTTTTCTTTAACCATAAATATAAGTGGATTAACTTAATATTTATACAGATAGACAGAAACTTATTTATGAAAAGAATACTACAAGAAAAGAAGATAATTGAGATACTGAAAGAATACAACAACAAGTATGGTGTATTGTTAGAAGCATCTAAACTCAAAATATTAACTGATAAAGTTGGTTTCAGTGAACCAATCGCAAAAATATTCGATGAATTATGTGGCCCTTTAGCTATATGGATGGCCAACAAATTATACAAACATTATGTTCAAAGAACTAAGAGTTATAATGTGGAAGGTAATATGACTCCACAAGAAATAAAAGAGTTTACTATTAGTGAAATTAATAAAATACATACACCAACATTAACTAGAATTATTATTCCAATGATGGATTATATCCGTGTTGGATTAAATGGAAACAAGTCATCACTTGAAGATGATAAATGGTCAGAGATTTTTGAAAAACAAAAACAATGGCATGATAGTTTAGGTGTAGGTGAGGGAAAAATCAACTATATTGAAAATGCTCCAATTTTAATTGATTTTAGGAATGAAGATGGTGAAGGTTTTTATTGGGCTGATTTGAATGTTAAAAACTCCCCTGAAGAATGTGAAAGAATGGGTCATTGTGGAAGAAGTTCATATGGATATCTATATTCATTAAGGAGTGATAAAAAGTTACCAGGAGGAAAGTTTAAGATAAATAAAAGTCATGTTACAGCTTCAATTGGAACTGATGGAATATTATATCAAATGAAAGGGCCTAGAAATGAAAAACCAAAAGAAGAGTTTCACAAATATATACAACCATTATTCTATCTTTTAGGTGGTGGAGGTGAAGAGGATGATTATTTAATCCAAGGTTTTGGAACTGAATATGCCGCACAACAAGATTTCAAACTTACAGATTTACCAAACCAAACAATAAGAGAACTTTATAGTAATAGACCTGAATTATTCAATACAAGAAGTTTACAAAGAAAATTAAGTGAGATGGGTATTGTTGAAGTTCAACCACTACAAACAACATTTACATTAGAAATAGACCCAAAAGATGTTGGTGATTATTTATCAGGTGACTATGTTTATAAAACTTATGGTAGTGCAAAAGACCAAAAAGTAAAAAGAGTGTATTTCTATGAAACAATAATGTCTGATGACGCTTGGGAAATGTGGGATAACTATGATGCAGATTGGAAATCCGCTTTAGAATATAATGTAGATTCAGAGAACGAAAAGAAAATTGAGGAAATCATCAATAGTATGATAGAAAAACAAGGTGGTGAAGTTGATGAAGATATGAGTTTGGTTGATAAGATTGAAGAATATGATGAAAACTATGATATAAGAAATGCTATTAGTAGTAGTATTAATGAAGTTGAAAGTAATGAATATGTCAAATACTTAAGAGATACCATCAAAGATGCCTTAAATGAACTTGGTAATGTATTTGAGTTTACTAATGATAATATCAAAATACAAGTTGATTTGAATGATTTTGGCTTTCCTGAAGATGAATTGGACGAATACTATGAAAATTGTTATGATGACCCAGCTTGTGTTTTTAGAGAATTGGTGAGTGAAGATAATATTGATTTACCAAAACCAAGTTTCGATGACAGATGGTATCCAAGTATTGATGAAGATGACTTCAATCAATATTTAAGTGACAGATTATACGATATATAATTTTACTAAAATTAAAAAAAATACGAATTGGTAATATGAGAACGAACTTAAATGAAAGTGTAAACCAAATGTTGAAAAATATGGGTTTAGAAACAATAACTGAAGCTCGTATGAGTAGACAAGCTGTAAGAGAAGTTGTAAGAGATATAATAAAGATATTAAAAAGAGGTGAAGAAGGTTCTTTTATATTACCTGAGAACCCCGATGAAGATTTTTATTCATTTAATAACTACCCAGTTCAATTTAGTGTTGAATTACATTTAGTATTCAATCCTAATACTTTGAGGTTTATGACAAATGGAAGTTATAGTTTGGAAGATGATGTTGTTGAAGTAAAAATAATAGTTAATCCAAATAAATTGGAAGGACAATTATATGAGATTATAGAAGAATTAAACAATCTTATTGCTCACGAATTGGAACACGGATTACAAGAGTATCACGGGGAATTCAATTTAACTAGAAAAAAGAAAGAAAAAAAAGGTAAGAAATATTATATGTCACCTGAAGAATTGGGGGCACAAATACAAGGATTTAGAAGAGTGTCAAAACTACAACAAACTCCATTTGAAGATGTTGTTAGAAAGTGGTTCAAAGACAATCGTGAGATTCATAATATGAATCAAAAAGATGAAGAAAAAGTAATCCAAACCATATTAGATTACCACGAAGAAAAATACGGATAAAATTAACCAAAACTTAATGTAGATATATTGACAATGTGAATTATAATTCCTATTTATGATTCGCAACAACATTATATGAAAACATTATTATCGTTATTATTCGTTTTACTTCCCCTCCTCTCTTATTCACAAAATGTATTATTTGGTAAAGTAATTGATGCAACAACTGAAGAACCTTTGGTTGGTGTAACAATTATTATAAAGGGGACATCAACAGGTGTGATTACCGATTTTGATGGAACATTTTCAATTACAACAGAATTGGACACGATTGATTTGGTGTTTTCCTATATATCATATCAAAAGATTACAATAGAAAAAATCTCACTAGTTGGTGACCTGACAAGTTTGCCTGATATCTATATGAAAGAAGATATTTTACAGACAGGTGAAGTTGTGATTACAGCTGATAGGATTGTAAAAAATGAAACAGCATTAATTGATATGAAAATGGAATCCAATATCTTATTGGATGGTATCAGTTCTGAGAAAATGAAAAGTACTGGTGACAATAATGCGGTTGATGCAAGTAAAAGAGTTACAGGAGTTTCAGTCGAAAGTGGTAAATATGTTTATGTAAGAGGATTGGGTGATAGATATTCCAAGACATTATTAAATGGAATTGAAATACCAGGTTTAGACCCAGATAGAAACTCATTACAGATGGATATCTTCCCAACCAATTTACTGAATAATATTGTCGTATCAAAAAGTTTTTCACCTGAATTACCTGCTGATTTTACTGGTGGATTGGTTAATGTGGAAACAAAAGATATACCTGAAACAAGTCAAGGTTCTTTCTCATTATCATTAGGTTATAATCCCCAAGTTCACTTCAATCCCAACTTCATAAGTGAAAAAGGTTCAGCGACTGATATATTGGGATTTGATGGTGGTTTAAGAAGATTACCTGACGAATTGAATAGAAGTTATATCCCAACCCCATTTAACAAACCATCAAATATCAGTTCAACACAACATCAACAAAACATAGTCAATTTGTTAAACAGATTGAATCCTGTATTAGGGGCTACAACTGATTTAAGTATGATTGATTTCGGTGGTGGTATATCTTATGGTAAAACAAATAAGAACTTTGGATATATCTTATCAATCAATCATAAAACTGATTACAAGTTTTATACTGATGTAAAGTATGGTGAATATCAAAGGTCATCAAATCATAATGAGAATGAATTGATATATGCAACCAAACAATCAGGACAACTTACTGAGATTAATAACTTCTTGGGTGGATTAGTTGGGTTTAACTATACCAAAGGTAAGAGTAAATACAAACTAAATCTTATTCATTTACAGAGTGGGGAAAGTAGAGCAGGTGTATTCAATATAACTAACAACTCAAATGCCGTTGGACAATCAGGTTATGAAGCCAAATCATATAACTTGGAATATAACCAAAGAGGTTTAACCAATTTATTATTAAGTGGAAAACATAACATCAATGATTGGAATGTTGATTGGAAATTATCCCCAACTTATTCTTCATCAGTTGACCCTGATATTAGAAAGACACCATTCAGTTATGATGGAACATATACATTCTCATCTGGTGAAGCTGGTAATCCATCAAGGATATGGAGAAACTTAAGTGAGTTTAACAATAATGTTAAAGTTGATGTATCCAAACAATTTAATAACTTCAAATTAAACTTTGGTGTATCACATTCATATAAGTTAAGAGATTATAGTATCAAGTTATATGAATTGATGTTTTCCAAACCGCAATCTTGGACAACACCAGACCCAAATCTTGTTATGAGTACGGAAAACTTATATCCAAGTGAGATTAATGGAACATATATTCAATCTGGTAATGTTAACCCAAACCCAAATCAATATTCATCAAATGTGAATAACACTGGTGTATATGTTTCAGGTGAATATAATATTAAAAATAGATTCAAAATTAATGGTGGATTAAGAGCTGAATATTTTATCCAAAGACATACAGGAAGAGATATAAGATATGCCAATGGTGATATGAATGG
>B570J29032_109957557_pt1 | contig 10128 bp, 10 predicted proteins | sample LakMenEpi16Nov12_FD_29032 | JGI IMG/M metagenome (IMG submission 29032)
AAGGAATATTTCCTGCAACTTTTTTTACCGCATCCATATCGGCACATAAACCAAATAAATGAACCGGAATAATGGCTTTTGTTTTTGAGGTGATCTTCTTTTTAAGATCATTTACATCAATATTAAATGTTGTTCTGTCTACATCTACAAAAACAACTTTTGCGCCACAATAAATTACCACATTAGCAGTAGAGATCCACGTAAAAGCAGGCACTATCACTTCATCGTCCGCTTGTATGTTTAATGCCACCAAAGCCAAATGTAACGCTGTTGTTGCGCTAGTAACAGCCATTGCATGTTTAACGCCGTGGCGCTTTGCGAAAATTTCTTCAAATTCTCTAACTTTTGGTCCGGCAGTTAACCAACCTGACATGATAGGCTCTTTGGTTGCTAACCATTCTTCTTCGCCGGTATGCGGTAACGAAATTGGAATGTTTCTTTTTTCCATTGTACTAAAATTTATTTAAAATTATTTTTATCACGCCAATCAATTAATCTTAATAATCCATCAGTTAGTGAATATTTGTATTCAAAGCCGATCTCTTTTTTTGCCTTAACTGCTGAGCCAATCCTGTTTTGAACCAATGCACGCGCATCATCCGCGCTATAAGGTTTATAGTTAACTTTTAGTTCGGATTTTTTTAATGATAAGATCAAGTCGCAAAGTTGTTTAATAGAAGTTTGAATTTCGGTACCTACATTATAAAAACCATAATTTGTATTTGATTTTAATGCGGCTACATTGCAACGTGCTACATCTTCCACATAAATAAAATCATAGGCCTGGCTACCATCTCCATTTATTATTGGAGCTTCGTTCGCATCAATTTTATTTAACATAATTGGAACCACACCTGTATAGGCAGCAGTTTGATCCTGGTGCGGGCCATATACATTCATGTAACGGAGACCGATCACATTTAAACCGTATCGATCATTAAATGCGGTTGCCATTGCTTCACCCGCAATTTTGGTAGCACCGTAAAAATTTTTATTATTAAAAGGATGCTCTTCTGTCATAGGTAATTGAACCGCATCGCCATAAACTGAAGCAGAAGATGACCAAATTAATTTTTTGATGTTATTTTTTACACAAGCTTCTAAAACATTAAAAGTACCTGCAATGTTAACATCGAAGGCGGTGCGTGGAAAATCTTTGCAATGCAATAACCACATGGCGGATAGGCAGATCACATAATCCATTCCTTCCATGGCTTTATTTAAAATATCTATTTCACGTATATCTCCTCCAATTGGAAATATTTTACAACGTTTATCCTTTAAAGAATCTTCGAGATATTCTTTTTTACCACGTGCAAAATTATCGTAAATAATAACCTCCCCAACATTTTCTTTAAGTAATTCGGCAACTACAAAACTGCCAATAAATCCTGCACCACCAATCACCAATATTTTACTGTTATTTAATTCCATATTATTTTAATTTTCACTTAGTTTAATTTTCTAAATTTTTTTATAACTCCAAGTAGATTCAGGTTCAATATAACCATGAAGAGTATCCCATGGATAATCTTCATTTGTATTATAACTTATCTTATCAATTTTAAATTGATATATATTTTCCAGCCAATCAATTGTAATTCCATCTTTAAAATAATGAACTCCGATCGTTACCCTGTAATTATTAGGTAAAAGTTTAAAATCGAACATAACCTCAATTTCGTGCATTCCTTCATCAAAAGTTCTGGTAAGATATTTTGAATCTTTACTGTCAACAGAAAAAATAATTGGTTCACCCAATGAAGTTGTAATATTAATATTAATTGTTACATCCTTAATTTGTTTTACAGCTTCTAAATGGAGTTTTATTTTAAACGGCTGATTAAAAGCGAGCCGGGTGAGTGGATGATCATTGATATCAGTTAATACAATTTTCCTAAAAAAAGCGTCTCCAGTACCAATCTCTCTTTGAAAATCAAGCGAAATAGTTCCATCATTTTTTAATTGTCTATCATCAGTTAAATATTCTTCAACTATATCTTTTGTAGTGCCGGTTTTTATAAGTTTACCGTTTTTTAAATATATGCCTTTAGTACAAAGTTGTTTAACCGCCAACAAATTATGGCTAACAAAAAGTACAGTACGCCCGCTTTCTGAAACCGACCTCATTTTTCCTAAACATTTATCTTGGAATTCTTGATCGCCTACAGACAACACTTCATCTACGATCAATATTTCGGGTTTTAAATGTGCTGCAACAGCAAATGCTAATCGCACATACATCCCGGAAGAATATCGTTTTACAGGAGTGTCAATGTATCTTTCAACACCACTAAAGTCTAATATTTCGTCAAAGTTCTTTTTAATTTCGGCTTTCGTCATACCTAGAATTGCGCCATTTAAAAAAACATTTTCTCTCCCGGTTAAATCGGGATGAAAACCGGTTCCAACTTCTAGTAGACTTGCAACTCTTCCTTTAATTTTATATTCTCCTGAAGTAGGCACCGTGGTTCTTGATAAAATTTTTAAAAGTGTTGATTTTCCTGCGCCGTTTTTTCCTACTATCCCCAATACATCGCCTTGGTATACATCAAATGAAACATCTCTTAAGGCCCAAACATATTCTGAGCCTCCCTTTTTAGTTCTATCATTCTCCTCTCCGATTTTTAAAAACGGATCATCTTTTCCTCTAATTTTATACCAAAATCTTTTTAAATCATCGCTTATAGTTGTGGCACCAACCTGCCCGAGGCGATATTGCTTTCCAAGATTTGTTACCTGTATTACTTTTTGACTCATAAAACTAAACTGTATCCATAAAGGATTTTTCTGTTTTATTAAAAATGATAATTGAAAAAAAGAATAATGCTGTTGTTGTGACCGCAGCCAAGATGATATAATTTAATGAGAATACTCCATGTCCGGTTAGGATAAATTTTATTGCTTCCATTAATGAGGCTATAGGATTACACATTAGTATTTTTTGATTGAGGGGGCTAAACATTGAGGCAGGAAAAGTGACAAAACTTAAAAACATTAATAACTGAATTGCAAAGCCTAGTAAAAAAGTAAAATCGCGATACTTTGTTGTAAAAGAAGAAAATATTATACCTAGACTTAAACTAAACAAACCCATAATTACTATAAACACTGGCAGCAAAATAAAATAAGCTATTTGGGGTTGAAGTTGATCTGTATTAAAATAATAATATAAATACACACCAAGCAATAAACAAATTTGCAAACCTAATTTTACTAATCCTGAAATTATCACAGAGAAGGGCATTACCAATCTTGGAAAATAAACTTTACCAAAAACTGCAGCGTTTGAAATAAATGTATTTGACGTTTTATTTAAAGAATCTGAAAAGTACACCCAAAATGTTTGGCCAATTAAATAAAATAAAATCGGAGGCATTCCATCTGTTGAAAGTCCTGCGCTTGAACTGAAAGTGAATGTATATATAGCGGTAATAAAAATTGGTTGGATGAACATCCATAAGGGGCCTAACAAAGTTTGTTTGTAAACAGATGTTATGTCTCTTTTTACCATTAAGATAATAAGATCCTTATACGCCCATACTTCTTTTAAATTAAGTTGAAATAAAGATGATTTAGGTTTAACTATAATATCCCAATTTGTATTTTCTTCCACTCGTTTTTATTTTTTTAATTAAAGCGCTGCTAAAAGCTCTGCTGGCAAATTAACCCGAATGCACTGACCGATACTTTCGAGCAAAACTTCAATTTGATTATTTTCTTTTGTTTTTACTACAAATCCTTCTATGCCTTTTAACACACCTGAACTTATTTTTATTTTATCACCCTCGTTATATTTTTTATTTATGCTCGTAGCCTCCAGATGATATCCTAATTGCACCAATTGTTTTAACCTTTCTATTTCAACATCACGTATCACTGCAATTTTCCCTTCGCTTCTAACAAAATTTACTACGCCTCTAGTTTGCATAACTTTTTCATTTTCTGCAGAATTGATTTTCACAAAAACATATCCATTTAACAAGGGCAGTTCTACCATTTTTTTTCTGTCGCTCCACTGCCTCATTGTTTTAATAATTGGCACATATGCCTCAATTCCTTTATTATTAAGCAAATCAGTTATTTTTTTTTCTGTTCTTGAGCTAACATAAACAGCGTGCCATTTTTTTTTAGGATCAGTAATCATGTTTAATTTTTCACAGCTTCGCCTCCTCAGTCACATGAGCGAACTAAGAAATTATTGCTTTTGCAATAGTTTTATTTACTCCACAACAATAGTGGATGCATTCCCGGTTCTTTAATTTTATTTAAATTAAATTCATCGGCGGTAAAATGTATATACTTAATTTTTTTATTGATCTTTTTTTCGGCTTTTTCGATCTGTTCTGTTAAAAAAGTTTTGTTTAATGTATTGCCAACAATAACCAAATCAATTATGTCGGTTGTTTGGCCTTTGGATAGATTTCCAACTAAATAAACTTTTTCAAGGTCACCAATTCGTTGCAGGATATAATCGATAACGTATTCGAGTCCAACCATCTTTAAAATGATCTTGTTTAGATCTGAAAATAACGGGTGCTGGGTATTAACTGTAAATACTTTTTTATTGCCCTCAGCAAAAGATTTTATAAAACCCGACTTCTCAAATTTATTTAGTTCTAATCGAATGGCATTAGAGGATTCTCCAAATTCTTCTTCTAATCCGCGCAAATAGGCCGTGTTTTTGCTATTCAAGAAAAACTTGAGCAATAGCTTTATTCTGGTCTTTGATGATATTAGGGTTTCTATCATAATTTGAGTACTAAAACTACTCAATATAGCTTATAACAAAGATGCTAAAATTACTTTTAATTAACAATGATTTAAGTATAATTAATTAAGGAACAAATAATTAACTTGCAAAATAAAAACTGCTGATAAAATAAAATGGCTTACTTCTTAAAGCCATAGCCTTTGCCGTAGCCATAACCATAACCATAACCATAGCTATAGCCGTACCCTTGATAATAATAGCGTTTTCCAAGGCGAGTAATGCCGTTAAGCACAATTAACATGTTTTTTAAGTTATTGGCTTCTATAACATTTTCCATAAATGTAATAACCTTTCTAGTGCTTGATTTTGTATTTAATACGAAAATAGTCGCGTCAACCTGATCTATTAAATAAATAGAATCGGATAATAAACCTGCCGGGGGAGTATCAATAATAACAAAATCAAATTCTTGTTTCACCTGTGAAATGATATCTTTTAATTTTTCAGATAATACAAACTCAGATGGATTTGGCGGCACCGGACCTGAATAAATACAATATAAATTTGGCACATGCGTTTCGCTAATTACCTCTTCCAATGTATTTAATCCAGATATGCAAGTCGTTAAACCTTTAGTTTGTGGCGTTAATCCAAATCTTTTATAGATCCTTGGTTTGTGTAAATCTAATTCGATCAAAACTGTTTTCTTTCCACTTTTGGCGAAAATACAAGCAAGATTGGCACTGGTAAATGTTTTTCCTTCACCGGGTAAAAATGAAGTAACTAAATAGGTTTTAGCTTCTGCGCCAATATTGGCATACATTAAATTTGTTCGCAAATTTCGGAATGATTCAGAGATCACTGAACTTGGACTATAATCAACAACTAAACCGGTGCTATTTTCTTCTTTAACAAATGGCAAAACTCCAATTAACGGCAAGTCTGTTAACTCTTTTAAATGTTCAACAGAGGTGATCTTTGAATAGAAAAAGGCTCTTAATATGATTATTAAAATGGATAAAATTAATCCGGCAGATAAAAAAGATTTTTGAATTGCAGGTTTATCGGGAGAAACTACACCAATATTTCTTGGAGCCTCTACTATTTTTACATCTGGAACAATACTTGCCCTGGCAATTTTAGTACTCGCTCTTTTTTCGAGCAAGAAATTATATAATTGTTCGCTAACTGTTGCTCTTCTTTGAATATTTAAAATATCTCTTTGTTTTCCTGGAATTAATTTTGCCTCATTAATATAATTTAAAATTTCAGTATTTAAGCCTTCTATTTGTTGATCAGTTGCCTTCCTGGTGTTATTGATATAAACAAGTAAATCTTGCTTGGTTTTTTTTATACTTGCTTTTAAATCGGCAACAATAGGATTATTTTCTTTGGCTAAATTATACACCCTGTTTAATTCTATCTGTTTTGTGTAAAGATCGCTAACAGATGTAGACATAAAACCCGACTTTTCGAAAATGAATACATTTGGAGGTAAAAATTGTGGATCTTTGTCTTCGATTATATACTTTTCCAAATCCTGCAACGCTCCAAGATTTAGTTGTAATTGAGATTTTTGACCATCATAAGCACTTATTTTACCTAAAAAATCGCCCTGTTCCCAAGCAAGATCAATAATTGATTTTTGTTCTTTATAATTTTGCATTGTATCCTCTATATTCTTTAGAGAATAGGTAATCTCATTTAATTGTCTGTCAATATAAGTTATCGTTCTTTCATTTAATTCGAATTTAGTTTTAAGTTTACTTAAGGAATAAACACTATTTAAAGTATCTAATATCAAAGCAGCCCTTTCAGGCACTATGTCTGTTAGCCCAACTATTAAAATATTTGTATATTCCGGATTTTCAACAGACAAATTTCCTTGAATATTAGAAATTAAATACTCTTTGGTATGAATAACGAATTGATAAAAAATCTCTTTAAAGGAATCAACCTTTTTTTCAGAAAAAATATCCGTTCTCCGAACATTAATTCTCAAATTCACATCAATAAGTTCTTGGTCAAATTTGCCTGTTTTTCTTTCTTTAACCCCATTTACATCATAACTAATTTCATAATTATTATAATCAATAATTTTAAAATCGAAGGTTTGCTCGTAAAAGCCAGGATAAATTGAATTTATTTCGATATTAATCGGGATGTTTTTAAACTGTTCTGTAGTTCTCACTTTTCCAACAATAAAATAGGATACCTGAATATCCTTTAATAACTTATCTACTACCTGACTGGACAAATCATACGATTGGATTATTCTTTGTTCATTTAAATTATCTACATATGACCCATATGAATAAAAATTTTGATCATTTAAAACGTTATTTTGATAGTAAGTATCATTTACTTTAAGTAAAAATTCGGTAGAAGCCTGAAATACATTTGTTAAACGAAAAACATAAAAAGCACCGATCGCATAAAAAATTGGTAAAATAACTAACGGCACCCACCAATTAGTCTTTAATATCCTAAATATCAGGTTTAAATCTTTTTGTGAGACAATTGCCTGCTTTTTATTATTTATAGGGTTAGTGGCCACTCTTAATTTTAGTTAACAAATATAAAGTTTTAAAAGTTATTCTCGTTTTATTATTTTAATTTTTATACATTTAAGGCTTGAAAATGAAGCAGTTTAAACTAATACTAATTATTTCGCTAGTGCTTTTGGGAAGTCAGATCTTATTATCTGCTCCTCCTCCACCTCCTGCAGGAAATCCTGGTTGCTGGCCACCACCATGCATTCCTATTGATGGCGGAATTTCTTTATTAATAGCTGCCGGAGCTGGTTATGGCGCAAAAAAATTAGTAGATTCCCGCAAAAAAAACAATTCCAAAATTTAATTATTATGCTTTCATGAGGGCTTTAATCAAGCAAAATGCCTTTGTTAAATTTGTTCTTACTGCCGGTATACTTTATCTCTTTTTGTACCTTGCTTATCAATTTATCTTAAAAAGATATACTTATTACGATCAAAAATTTATTGGTTCAATTATTCAAACAGTCAATGTATTCCTGGAGGGTATAGGCTACAAAACTTTTACAGTTCTGCAGGATCGTGATTATCAAGTAATTGGCATTGATGGATCTAATGGTGTTTGGGTGGGTTCAAATTGTAACGCCATTACCTTATTTTCCTTGTTTTCTGTTTTTATTATCGCCTATCCCGGTAAAACAAAAACCAAACTTTGGTTCATTCCTCTGGGGATATTTTGCATTCATTTACTAAACATTTTAAGAGTTATTGGCTTAGTATTGATTGCTAATTATGCCCCACAATTCTTAAGCTTTAATCACACCTATACATTTACTTTTATAATTTACGCCTTCATATTCATGCTTTGGATGATATGGGTAAATAAATATTCTAAAATAAACTCAAAAGAGCATGAAGATTAAAACTCTAATAATTTTTCTTTTGATCTTTGGTTGTATTGGCTATTTCCGAGAATTTTTTTTTGTGAACTTGAACAATATCATGTTTCAAAAATATTATAACCATACCGACTTACCAATACCGGCAGTGATGGAGCCATTTAATGCATTTTCATATAAAACCTTGTATTATTCAAAATACATTTATAGCGCTTTGTGGGTTGTTATTTTCTTTTTTGCGAATTATTTCGCAATAAAAAATCTTAGCGATCAAAAAATATTATTGAAATTTCTTATCTATTCTTATATCCTTTTATTAACTTTGGCTGCGATAGCAATGATTTACGGATATTTTGTGAATGGTCGTTTGCAGGATGATGAATATACTGTTAGTCGTTGGTTACTCGGAATTGCACAGTCACCCATAATTTGTTTAATATTAATTGCCTCTGAAAAGTTATACCCAAAATCCACAAAATCATGATAAAAAGAGATTCCACAATTTTTAAATTAATAAAAGAAGAGCAACACCGCCAAACCACAGGTATTGAATTAATAGCCAGCGAAAATTACGTTAGCAAACAAGTAATGCAGGCTATGGGAAGCGTTTTAACTAACAAATACGCCGAAGGCTTACCTTTTAAACGCTATTACGGCGGCTGCGAAGTTGTAGATAAAATTGAGCAATTAGCTATTGACCGTGCAAAAGAATTATTTGGGGCAGCTTGGGTAAACGTTCAACCTCACTCAGGAGCACAAGCAAACGCAGCAGTTATGCTGGCTTGTTTAAAGCCGGGCGATACGATCTTAGGCCTTGATCTTTCTCATGGTGGACATTTAACACACGGCGCTTCAGTAAACTATTCAGGGAAATTATATCGCCCAACATTTTATGGTGTTGAAAAAGAAACCGGTGTTATTAATTACGATAAATTAGAAGCTACTGCAAAAGCAGAAAAACCAAAAATGATCATTTGCGGTGCAAGTGCCTATTCGCGTGATTGGGATTATGCACGTTTAAGAAAAATAGCTGATTCAATTGGCGCAATTCTTTTGGGAGATATTTCGCACCCAAGTGGCTTAATTGCAAAAGGAATTTTAAACGATCCATTACCTCATTGCCATATTGTTACTACTACAACTCACAAAACATTGCGTGGGCCTCGTGGAGGAATGATCATGATGGGTAAAGATTTTGAAAATCCATTCGGCGAAAAAACACCAAAGGGAGAAACAAAAATGGTGAGTGCTATCCTAGACATGGCTGTTTTTCCGGGAATACAAGGTGGTCCGCTAGAGCATGTGATCGCAGCTAAAGCTGTGGCATACGGCGAGGCGTTAACTGATGATTACATGCACTATTGTATTCAGGTAGTTAAAAACGCAAAAGCAATGGCAAAAGGCTTTATGGATCTTGGTTATAATATTGTTTCAAAAGGAACAGATAATCATATGTTCTTAATTGATCTTAGAAATAAAAATTTAACCGGTAAAGAAGCACTTGCTGCTTTAGAACAAGTAAATATTACGGTAAATAAAAACATGGTTCCTTTTGACGATAAATCGGCATTTGTTACTTCAGGAATCAGAATTGGTTCTCCTGCAATTACAACTCGCGGATTAAAAGAAAAAGAATGTTTAAAAATCGTTGAGTTGATAGATTCAGTTTTAAAGAACAAAGACAATCCAAAGGAATTAGCAAAAATTAAAAAGAAGGTAAATACCATGATGGAAAAATACCCTCTGTTTAAAGACTAAAACTAGCCACTAATTTCACGAATTACTCTAATTAATTTTATTTAGAATTTGAGTTAATCTGTGTAATTTGCGGCATTTTAAATCTCAAACTCCTGTTTAGCTAACTGCTTTTCAGGAGTTTTTAGTTCTATGGTATACTTACCCTTTGCTAATCCTTTAACCGGAATATTCAAATTATAATCTTTATCGGCACACGGCGTTAACCATTCACTTTTTATTTGACAAACCGGTATTCCTTTCTCGTTGTATACATATAGCGAAACAT
>B570J29032_109957553_pt1 | contig 10113 bp, 11 predicted proteins | sample LakMenEpi16Nov12_FD_29032 | JGI IMG/M metagenome (IMG submission 29032)
TTTAATACACAAGTTGAACATACAGTGTATAATTTTGAAACAACAAGATATTTATTAAGTATTGAGTTTGCTAAAGAAAAACACGAGTTGAAATTTGAAGATGTATTAGTTGATATAAGGAGTAATTATGAGTAAAAATACCGCTAGGAATGATGTAACGGGTGATTGGCTACAATCAAAACCTAATAATGAACAGTTTGAAAAGAATTTTGATACTATTTTTAGGAAGAAAAAAGAAACATTACCCGAATATGAATTAAATAAATCAACAGGTGAAGTGCAAAAAGTTTGTGAGTGTGGTGTGAAAGGTTGTGAATAATGGCTGAATACACGTGGTCTTATTCCTCTCTTAAACAATATCAAAACTGCCCTAAACAATATTATGAAGTAACCGTCGCTAAAAACTTTTTCCAACCTCCGTCAAAAGAAATGATATATGGTAATGAAGTGCATCATGCTTTAGAACTCTATGTGAAGGAAGGCAAGGAACTACCAAAGAACTATCAAAGGTACAAAGAACAAGTTGATGTTTTAGTAGAGATACCCGGCGAAAAATTAACAGAGCATCGCATGGCTTTAACTAAAGATAAAACACCATGCACATTTGGTGCTAAAGAAAGATGGGTTCGTGGGATTGCTGACTTACTTATTTTAGACGGCGACCATGCTTTCATCATAGATTATAAAACAGGAGGTACTAAATATCCTGACCCTAAACAGTTAAGACTTATGTCTTTAATGACGTTTGCACATTTCCCTGAAGTTAAAAAAGTAAAAGCAGGATTACTCTTTGTAGCGCATAATTACTTTATCCCTGAAGAATATAAACGAGAAGACATAGAAAAATCTTGGGGTTTATTTACGGGCGTTTTAACAAGACTTGATAACTCGTTTGATACAAATACGTGGCAGCCAAACCCTACACCACTATGTAAATTTTGTCCTGTAAAATCTTGTGAGTTTAACAACAGATAAGATATAATATAGCTATGCCTTATACTACAAAACCTAGACCTTATAAGAAAGAATACCAACAGCAGAAAGCTAGAGGTGAACACGAACGTCGTATGGAACGTCAGCGTGGTCGTCGTGCTATTGATAAAAAAGGTAAAGATACTAATGGTAATGGCAAAGCTGATATGCGAGAAGGTAAAGACGTAGCTCATGTCAAGGCTCTCGATAAAGGCGGTTCAAACAAGAACGGATTACGCATTCAAAGTGTAGCTAAAAACCGTTCATTCAAAAGAGATTCTCAAGGCAATCTAGTATCTGAAGTAAGCAAAAAAGAACGCAAGAAATAATACTTGACATATAGTTTAGTCGTAGTACAATAGTTAGTCAGCAGTAATGTAAAGCCTGTATAGGCTTAGTTTATATTTAGTTAGGATTAGTATGCAAATAATAGAGAATCAAGCATTAAAACTTACAGTGCCTGAACACATAGTGTCACACATAACGGACAACATAGAGAAATCTGAAGTCCTAGAAAAACGTGGCAACCTCGCAGACATAATAGTGTATTGGGGTCTAGAAGAAATGACTAGACTTAATCAGATAATATCTTTTCGCAACAACCTACCTTCACCTATTACTAGAGATTATAATTGGCCCGGTCTTTATACGCCGTTTGACCACCAAAAAACTACATCAGAATTCTTATCTATCAATCGCAAAGCATTTTGTTTTAATGAAGCAGGCACAGGTAAAACTTCTTCTGTGTTATGGGCAGCCGATTATTTAATGAATCAAAAAGAAATAAAGCGTGTACTTATTATATGCCCTTTATCTATTATGTATTCAGCATGGCAAGGTGACGTCTTTAATACTTGTATGCACAGAACTTCAGCAGTGGCTCATGGTACCGCAGAGAAAAGACTTAAGATTATTAATGGTGAATATGAGTTTGTTATTATTAATTATGATGGCGTAGCTATTGTAAGAGAAGCTATAGAGAAATCTAACTTTGACTTAATTGTAGTAGATGAAGCCAACGCATATAAAACTATTTCAACGGCTCGATGGAAAACATTAGCTAAGATTTTAAAACCTCATACAAGATTATGGATGTTAACAGGAACTCCTGCATCACAGTCGCCACTCGATGCCTATGGTTTAGCTAGGTTAGTATCTCCGAACAGAGTACCTAAAGTTACCGCAGGGTGGCGTGATAAAGTTATGTATCAAGTCACAAGGTTTAAATGGCATCCTAAAACAAACGCTAAAGACGAAGTATTTAAAGCATTGAAACCCGCTATTAGATACGCTAAAAAAGATTGTTTAGATTTACCTGATGTGATGTATCAAACGCGTGTTGTACCATTAACTCCTCAGGTAGAAAAATACTATAAGTTATTGAAGACACAAATGCTTATGGAAGCCGCAGGGGTGCAAGTAACTGCAGTAAACGCGGCGGCTAACGTTAATAAGCTACTACAAATATCAGGTGGTGCAGTATATACCGACAAAAAAGAAGTGATTGAGTTTGATGTTAGTCCACGCTTAAACGCTTTAATGGAAGTCATTGACGAAACAGAACATAAGATAATTATATTTGTGCCTTATCGTCATACGATTGTGTTGGTATCTAAATTCTTACGGGACAAAGGTATCACGAGTGAAATTATTAACGGAGAGGTTTCAGCCACAGAACGTTCAGCAATTATCACTCGTTTCCAAAACATGGTTGACCCAAGAGTATTAGTTATTCAACCTCAAGCTGCATCACACGGCGTTACTTTAACTGCGGCTAACACGGTTGTATTCTGGTCCCCTGTACTTTCTGTTGAGACTTATTTACAGTGTGTAGCCCGTATGGATAGAGTTGGTCAGAAAAATAAAATGACAGTAGTACACTTAGAAGGTTCTGAAATTGAAAGGAGAATGTATAACATGTTACAAGGCAAGGTGGATATGCATAGCAAACTAGTCGATTTATATAGAGAGGAAATAGAAACATGAGTAATTTAAAAGTTAGACCCAAGCAAGTAGATTTTAGTAAGATGAGTCCAGAGTATGCAAAAGTAGAAATTTGTACTAGAGTACCTGTTGATAAAATGAAAAAAGAATTAATACATCAGATGTATATAGATTTTAAAGATGATAGTCAGATGTACATGAGACACTTGGATATTGTAAAGAAAGAACATAAGTTAAGAGGTTTTGATACTATGTCACCGAACGGTGAAACTAAGTTACTTGTATATATTGAAGCATGGTTAAGTAACATGCCAGAAAATGAATTAAAAGATTTCTACGTAGATAAAGTTTTAAAAGGAGATATACCTTACTATGAGTGAAGAATATGTAGTAATTAGTTTTGTAGTTTTTGTAACAGCAGTCTTTTTAATTAGTTATATAGTTTCAGTTATCGAAGGAGAAATAAATGAGTGACGTAAAGTTAGAAGAATTAGTACAAACATACTTGACAATTAGAACAGAGAGGAATACACTTAAGAATGCGTTTGATAGTAAAGACGCTGAGTTAAAAGACGACCTTGAAAAGCTAGAACAAGCAATGTTGTCTTACTGTAATGAAATAAATGCTGATAGCATACGTACAGGGAGTGGCACGGTTATTAAGTCTATTAAAGAAACGTTTATATGTAATGACTGGGATAATTTTAAGAGTTATATCTTGGACAACCAAGCCTTAGATTTATTGCAGCAACGTATTAGCGATAGTAATTTAAAAGAATTTTTAAGCACTCGGCAGGGTGATGGCCTTCCTCCTGGTATTAGCACTATGCGAGAAGTTAAAGTCACTGTACGCAAACCAAGTAGCAGAGCTACATCTTAGTGGAGAAAATTATGAGTAATGAATTATCAGTAATACTTCAGAATAGTCCCGGTTTAATTCAAACTGGATTAGATGAAGACACGCTTGCCGTAGCCGGTGGCGCAATAAATAGTGGTAACAAACGTATCTCTATTAGAGGTAAAGCATTCCGTAAAGTAGTTGGTGGTAAAGAAGTGTCTGTCGTTGAAGAAAATCATATGAACGTGATTATCGTTAAGATGTCGCACACTGCATCACGAACTTTTTATGCACAAAGTTATAAAGAAGGGGAGAAAATTAGTCCGACTTGTTGGTCTAGTGATTCTCGTGTACCCGACGTTGAAGTTAAAACACCTCAAGCAAAAACTTGTGATACTTGTCAATTCAGTGCTAGAAACTCAGGCGCTAATGGCACAGGTACTGCATGTCGCTTATCATGGAGAATGGCAGTCGTATTACCTTCAGACCCATCAGGTGATGTTATGCAATTAGTTTTACCTGCTACATCATGTTTTGGTAAAGAAGAAGGTGGTAAGTATCCGTTTAGACCATATGTTCAATTATTAGCTAACAACAACGTTAGTGCAGGACGCGTAGTAACTAAGATGCAGTTTGATTCTAAATCATCTACACCAAAGTTATTGTTTAGTCCAGCGGCGGCGGTTGACCCTAATATGTCTGATGTATTAACACGTCAAGGAAAATCTGCAGCAGCTGAGTCAGCTGTTAAATTAACTGTGTATCAAAACGATGAAGTTACAGAAACACCCGTAGCACCTGTAGCCCAAGTTGCAGATACGCCAGTAGCAGATGTAGTTGATATTGCTGAACCCGTATTAAGACCTTCTGAAAATACGAACAATACTCAGACAATAAACAATGCAACAGATGTAATGAAGAAATGGTCGGTTAAAAGTTAATGGCTAGACCTTATAGCACCGACTTTCTACAAACTTTAAATGCACGAGACCCTGAACGGCTTGGTGTGCAGATGGCTAAGATATGTGTTAGAGCTAATTTGCCTGCGTTATACGTAGCCCAAGCCTTTGGAGTTTCTCGTATGTCAATACATAGTTGGTTCCGAGGCCAATATATACGAGATAAAAACTGTGCCAAAATTAAAAACTTTATAAATATAGTACAAGCTGAAATTGACAAGGGTATCTTACCTGTGTATACGTTAAAAGAAGCTAAATATTTTATAGAGAATATGATTAGCAACAAAATTTAAATAGTAGTAGAATAGATTCTCTCGGTAAACAATTTTAAAAACGCACATATAGTGTGGTGGGGCAGTGTTGTCTCTAAAAATAGAAAGACTATATGATAGGTATAACAGAATTTTATAAAAAGGTATTGCCCACACAAGGCGTGTATTGCTTAACAACGATGGACCGTGAAGAAGATGGTGGTAGAACCCGCCACTATTACATGGAAACTGTTGAAGAGATTGAGACACAAGCGAAAATAATTTCAGGTTCTAGGACGACTAATCTATTTGTATGTCCTATGTCTTTTAGCAAACACCAAAGAAGTAAAGAGTTAGCCGCATACTTTAGGTCTATTTATATTGATTTAGACATAGGGACTACAGATAAAAAATATTTATCTAAACAAGAAGCTAGGGCTGATTTTGATAGATTCTTAGCAGAAACTGGATTGCCGGAGCCTGTAGAAATTAATTCAGGTAATGGTATTCATATGTACTGGGTGTTTGAAGAAGACATACCTGCTGAAGAATGGAAGCTATACGCTGAAAAATTTAAAGACTTTTGTTTAGATAAGAATTTAAAAATAGATACGGCTGTGTATGACTTAGCTCGTATCATGCGATGCCCTAATACAATTAACTACAAGAGGATGCCTGGTCTTAAGACTAACGTAGTTAGTGAATCTATTTCTGTATATAACTTTAAAGAGTTCAAAGATTTCTTAGGTGAAATACCCGAACGAGACGCATCGTTTGACGAGATTATTAAAGCAGCTAAAAAAGGTTTATCAGAAGAAGAACGATTAGCTCAAGGCGGAAGTGATTGGGAATCAAGCTTTGATAAGTTACTAGAAGTAAGTATGAAGGGTGTAGGATGTAATCAAATTAAGTTTATGATGGAGCAGCCTGACCAAGTATCTTATGACTTATGGACTGCAGGACTTACCGTAGCTAGCCGTTGCGTTGATGCTGAAACCGCTATTCATACTTTGTCAGAAAAGGGTCCTACCTATGATCGTGAAGCTACCATACTAAAGGCGGCTTCGTTTAGTGGGGTTCACCCATGCACTGCTTTTGAAAACGCTAATCCTGATGGATGTGAAGGATGTATTAAACGAGGTAAAATTACTAACCCGTTAGGATTCGCTAAAAAACTTAGGGATGGACAAAGCATTATTCCTATTGTAGCTACGGAACCAGACAGACAAGAAGAGCCACAAGAAGAATATGAAGACCCTTGGGAAGAAGAAAAGATTGGTAATGTTATATTCCAAGATAATGAAAATGCAGTTGTAAATCCCAACGCTTTCACACTACCACCAAGTATGTTTCCTTTTATTCATGGACCTAATGGAGGAGTATATAGAGTATTACCTGGCGAATACAATAAGCAAACTAAACAACTTGTGACACCTGACCCAGTATTGGTTTGTGAAGAATGCGTTGAAGCTATAAAACGTCTTATGAGTGAGTCGGAAGGTGACTGCTTAGAAATAGAAGTACGATATAAACACGATAAACAAAGAAAATTTTTATACCCAATGAAGTATCTATATTCATTAGAAAAAATGACTGAAATCATGGCGGGTAGAAGTATCATTATAGATAGAAAGAACTTAACACACTTTATGGATTATTTAATTGCATGGGGACAGAACCTAAAAAATCATCGCGCAGCTAGTATTATGCGCACACAAATGGGGTGGACTGATAAAGAGAGAACTTCTTTTGTTATAGGAGATAAAGAATTTACAAGAGATGGTAAGATAGTAGACTCACCTATATCAACTATGACAAGAGAGATAGGACCTCATTTTAAAGAGAAAGGCGAATTTTCAAGATGGCAAGAAGCGGCTATGAGACTAGCATTACCTGGTCTAGAGCTACATGCTTTCTCTATGCTAGCTGGGTTTGCTTCTCCGCTTATGGCTTATGGTTCTACTCACGGCGCTACGATATGTTTACAAGGTAAAGCCGGCGCAGCTAAGACAGGCGCATTATATTCAGCAGTAAGTATATGGGGTGATCCTGAAGCTTTATATATACATGGCGGCAACAAGAAGGGTGCTACATTCAACGGATTAAGAACACGTTTGAACTCAATACATAGTATGCCTTTTACTATAGATGAAGTAACTAATATGAACGCCGAAGATTTGTCAGACACGATACATATGATTTCATCTGGTAAGGCAAAAGTAAGAACACAAGGCTCTTCTAATGCTGAACGTACACACGAAGCTTCTGCTAACCTATTAGCTATTATGACATCTAACCACTCTATCTATGACAAATTAGGTGTAGCTAAAGGAGACCCTAACGGTGAAGTAGCACGTCTTATTGAGTTTAATATCTATCAACCAGAAGTATTAAGAGAAAATCCTCAGTTAGGTAAGAAAATATTTGAGGTTATGAAACATAACTTTGGACATGCAGGCCCTAAATTTATTAATGCTTTATATGACATAGAGAATAAGGGTGAGATAGTACGAGATATTAATGATGAAGAACAACACTATGGTCCTAGATTCCAAAAATGGATTGATAGATTTGTAAAAGATTATGGATATGACCCTGCTGACCGTTTCTACCACAATATTATTGCGTGGACATTTGGTGCAGGAGATATAGTAAATGAGTATGGTATATTAAATAATTTCCCGTTAGATAATATCTATGAAACTGTAGTAGCTAACTTAATGAATATCAAGAAGAACGTTATTCAGATTAATAAGATTGACTTTGATAAACTACTTACAGACTTTATAGGTAAAAACTTAGCTGCCATGTTAGTTATTAAAGATGGTAAGGCAATTGAGTTTCCTTCAAGAGATTTATTAATAAGATCAGATGATGATACAAACACTCTATATATTAGAAGGTCAGAGTTTAATAAATATTTAGTTGAGACTAAAGTAAACATAGAAGATTTTAAAAATGTAGCTAAAGCATCTACAGCAGAGTTTTGGGAAAAGAAAATGCGCTTAACTGCGGGATGGAAAGATGCTAGTAGTAGTAAGTATAACTTCGATTGTTATTGCTTTAGAAAATTAGTAGAGGACCCAGAGGATGAGTCAGGACCAGCTACAGGAACCTGAGTGGATATTTCCGTTTGACTATATGGACTTAGGCGAAAGCTTTTTTATACCTACGTTAGAGACTGCAACTATGTTATATGCGGTTGAATGTGGTGCTAAAAGAGCTAAGGTTAAAGTAAAAGCCTATATAACTACTAAAGATAATCACTTAGGTGTTAGGGTTTGGAAGATAAGTTAGGTACTTTATCTGATATAAAAGGTTCTAGTTCCATAAGGATTAGTTTCTTAACTGCGTCTTGCTCCATCTTATTATCTTTTAGTAGCTCGGTTCTAGTCTTACGGTCATAAGCACTATTAAATTGAATGTCTTTTTTCGCTTCTTGTAGGGGTTTTAATTTAGCATTAACTTCTTCATCATATATTTTTAGCGCTATAATTTCATCTGCATGCTTATCATAATATTTAGCTAATACATCTGCGTCTTGAATTGCCTCAATAGTTTTTAGCTTAGGTCTATTTTTTTCAATAACTACTCTTGCTTCTTCAAAAGTTCTAGCATCTAAATCACCTTTAGTACTTAAGAATTTATCTATAGGGAATAAGTCTCGCTCTATATCAAAGTTCCTGCTACCCATAATAGTAAGTAGCCCGTTATATCCATCTTGAGCTATCTTAGTAATACCATCAAAATAACTATTTAAAATAAAATAAGTAGTTGCAGGATCTATTACTATTTCTCCACCAGACATCCTATATATTTCTCTTGTAGCATCTACAATAAATTCAGGAACACTCCTGCCTGATGTATAAGGTGAAGAATATCTAGACATTTCATTTCTTATGTCTTTACCTAACCCATCTGTATTAACTACATTTTCAAATAGAGGTTTAACTTCTGATGGCATTAAACTATCAAACAACCATAAGCTAGGATTCTGTAATGGATTAATTCTAGATATAGGTAATGGTAAGAAAGAATCTAAGGCAATGTTAATTAAATTAGGAGTTATATTTGCTAAAGATACATAAGGTGAAGTAGCTAATGCGCCAAGCTGTGCCCCCATAGCTAAGAATGCACCAGGACCAAAACCCCAAGGCATTTGAGCCATAAGTTCTTTTCCTGTATCAGGATCTTTACCAACATAGAAACGTAGATTTCTAGTCCATCTACTCATATCATCTGTGTCTATTATGTTTCTTCCCTCGTCATCGTCACCTGCTCCTGCATGAGATAAAGCATAAAGTCCAATACCAGCACCGACTAATACTCCTGTAATAACTCTTGCCCTTACTTGTTGACGGTTGTGTTCTTTTTCTGCACGAGCCATAGCAACTGGATCATCTAATACACCTTGAGGTAGTGTATTTTTAATTGCATTCCATGAACGAAAAGCTGGAGATAAAGAATCAAACGCTCTTGCTGCACCTGTAGCACCTGCTCTAAAGAACATATATAAACCGCCAAGGACTCTACCGTAACGTCCTACCTCTTCAAAGTTAGCTAAATTTTTAGTAAACGCTCCCGCATCTATAATTGCTGCTTGCATGGCATATTGTTCTAAAGACATATTATTTTTAGTAGCAAGTGCAGGCGTATTAGGATCTGCTAATAATTGTTCATATTTAAACTGTTTAATCGCCCTATACGCAGCTAGTCTTGCCCCTAACTCAAAGAAAGACATGTAGCCATCAAAGAAGTCTGTAACGTCCTTTAGTGGGATTGCGCCTTGTGCTTCGCTTTCTTTCATTAATTTTTGTACAGTACCAAGCGCATTTAGCCCAGTAATTACAGACACGCTATTACCATTTACTAAAAATTCTTGTAAGTCTTTTGCTATACCTGACTCATCATCAGCAACTATTTTATCTATAGCTTTAATATCATTTTTTTGAAATGCCCAAGCAATCTTAGCTATTTTGTCAGGAATAATTACTAATTGAGAAGATGCATTTGCTGCAATTTTAGCGGCTGTTTTAACGTCTAAATCTAAAGTAGCTATTAAACTATTAGTTATTACATCACGAGCATAGTTATATGGAGCAAAACCTAGGTTAAATCGAGTGTGGTATTGTCCTTGTAAGCTTGTAAG
>B570J29032_109957548_pt1 | contig 10104 bp, 7 predicted proteins | sample LakMenEpi16Nov12_FD_29032 | JGI IMG/M metagenome (IMG submission 29032)
ACCTGATAAGCGTGCTAGAGTTTGGACTCTGTTAGGGTCTTGACTCCGCTCGACCTGACAAAACGTTGTCACATCGAGCTTGTCACATCCAGCGGAGTCGAGATGCGAGATGAATTATATAAGGTGCGGTTTTCAATGCATTTACTTGCAATTTGCATTTATATTTTTAAATTTGCTTAATTTTAAAAAATGAAGAAAATCCTTTTTCTAACTGGAACGCGTGCCGATTTTGGAAAGATTAAATCTTTAATCCTAGCTTTAGAAAAACATCCTGACTTTACACCTATTGTCTTTGTGACAGGTATGCATTTGCAAAAACTGTATGGTTATACTTTATTAGAAATAGAAAAATGTGGTTTTTCTCACATTCATACTTTTGAAAATCATACCCACGAAACCACCATGGATTTAACTTTAGCAAAGACCATATCTGGATTATCTGAATTTGTTAAAGTGGCCCAACCAGATATGATGGTGATTCATGGTGATCGGGTTGAAGCCCTTGCCGGTGCAATTGTGGGAAGTTTGAACAACATTTTAGTTGCACACATAGAAGGTGGCGAAGTGTCTGGTACCATTGATGAATTGATGAGGCACGCCACAAGCAAAATGAGCCATATCCATTTTGTTTCAAATGCATCAGCAAAAAAGCGATTAATCCAGATGGGGGAGCTATCTGAATCAATTGCCGTGATAGGTTCGCCAGATGTAGACATTATGTTCTCCAATAGTTTACCAAACCTTGACGAAGCTAAACAATATTATGAAATTAATTTTGAGCAATATGCCATAGCTATGTTTCATCCTGTGACCACCGAAGCAAATTTTATGGCAATTTATGCTAACAATTTCGTTGAGGCTTTGCTTAATGATAAACATAATTATGTGGTGGTTTTCCCCAATAATGATTTGGGTAGTCAGGCTATTCTCAAAGCCTACGATAAGTTAAAAGGACAGCCTCGTTTTCGAATTTTTCCTTCGTTACGCTTTGAATACTTTTTAACACTTCTCAAAAAATCACAATTTATTGTTGGCAATAGTAGCGCTGGGATTAGAGAAGCGCCTTACTACGGCTTACCTATTATCAATATCGGTACACGTCAACAAAACCGTGCGCTTAACGCAGATATTATCAATGTAGATTACGCAACCACAAGTATTTCTAATGCCTTAAATCAAATAGATGCCCACCAAGTCAAGCCTGCCATGCATAACTTTGGACATGGTAATAGTGCAGAATTATTTTTGAAATCATTAGAAAATGCCGACATTTGGCAACTCAATCATCAAAAACAATTTAGAGATATTTAATGAAAAAGTTAGGGATCGTAATAACTGACGGTGTAGGCTATCGGAATTTCATTTTAAGCGATTTTATGAAAGAAGCGCAAGCGTATTTTAAGCAAGTGGTTTTGTTGTCATGCTTACCCAAAGAAGCCTACGATGATTTAGAAATAGGCTGCGAACTTATTGAATTAGATGTTTTTGAAGAATCTTTTACCACTTGGTTTTTTAGAAAAATGAAAGAGGTTGCCCATTTACAATTCCATCGGAAAGGAAATTTTGGCATAACCGATAATTTTAAAGCTAACTTTTCCAAAGCTAAAACACCAAGAGGACTCGCTACACGTTTCATTTATCAGGTTACAAATTGGTTAAATAATGAAGCTTGGATTTTGCGCTTTAACCGTTGGCAACAACTCTCCTTTAAAAATAAACCTATAACCAAAAGCTATAAACAATTATTGCTGGACTTGCAATTGGATCAATTGTTTTTTACCCATCAGCGACCACCCTATATTGCCCCTTTGGTCTTGGCAGCCGAAGCCTTACAAATAAAAACGACTGCTTTTATTTTTAGTTGGGACAATTTGGCTTCTAAAGGGAGAATGGCAGCTAATTTTGATTATTATTTGGTATGGAGTCCATTGATGAAAGAAGATTTATTAAATTTCTATCCCTCTATAAAAGCCAATCAAATGGCCATTGTTGGAACACCTCAATTTGAACCTTATGTTTTAACGCGGTATGGCTATGATTTAAAGACTTTTCATGAAAAATTTGACTTAGACCCTGCCAAACCTACACTTTTATTCAGTTGTGGTGATGTCTCAACCAGTCCAAATGATCCTTTATATATTGAAACCATTGCAAAGATGATCGAAAGTCGCTTATTAGTTCAGGCGGCTAATTTATTAGTACGAACATCGCCTGCGGAGGAACCTAAGCGTTTTGAGTATTTGGCTGAAAAGTATCCTTTTATCCGATGGAATTTTCCACTATGGGTACAAGCGCGCTCTAACCATCAAGAGGCTTGGTCGCAACGCATACCTACGGTGGCAGATGTCCATGATTTAAAATCGGTATTAAAGTATTCGGCTATTAATATTAATATGTTGTCAACCATGAGTTTAGATTTTATGCAGTTTAAAAAACCAGTCATTAATACGGTATTTGGTAATTTAAGCAATGGCTTGCCCAATGATCAAAGGTTTTTACAATACGCCCATATCGTGCAAGTAGTTGATTCTGAAGCAACTTATATAGCCAAAAATGAAAAGGAACTATTGCAAGCCATCAATCAAGCGCTAGCCTTTCCAGAATCAAAAGCAATTGAACAACAAAAATTACTAGATTTGCAGATAGGTGCACCACTTGAGGGCACCAGTAAACGGATAGCAGAAGTTTTGGCACAATGGACCTAAAAAAGACAATAGCCGTCCTTTGCAATTACCGCCTCATGCCTGAGCGCGTAGGGGGTATGGATCGTTTCTTTTGGTTATTTGACAAGGCCTGTAAGCAGCAAGGCCATGAGGTGGTTTGGTTTTTTCCTAATGTTGCTACCCATGGTCACTATGCGCAATTGCAAATTGTGGCTCATGACCATGGCCGGGTGGAGCAAAGTTTTTTGGAACACAATCAACCTTTTGACATCGTTTTTACGCATTTTGTTGAAATTTGCACCCCCTTTTATCAAGCAGTCAAACATAGATATAAAGACACGAAAATGATTGCTGTTGACCATAATCCGAGACCTTTTGGGGGCTATCCTTTATCTAAAAAAATCAAGAAGCGACTGAAAGGCTTTTTTTATAGCCGTTATGTTGATCAATTTGTTGGCGTATCTGAATATACCGTACAAGAATTATTCAAAGATTTTGGTGCGTCCATTCAATCAAAAACGCAGGTGATTTATAATGGCATTGAAACCACGCTTTACAAAAAAAGATTAACTAGGGCAGAGGCTAAGCCCACTTTTATGGTGGCCAGTCATTTAAGATTTTCAAAAGGTATTCAAGACCTGATTGAAGCGGTTTTTTTATTGCCACCAACCATTAAAGATGATTTAAAAATTGACCTCTATGGCGAGGGGCCTTATGAAATGACCCTGAAAACCTTAATCAAATCAGCTAATCTCGAGCAGCAATTTATTTTTAAAGGCAGTGTCGCCAATTTGTATGACATATATGCTGAATATGATTACCTTATACACACTTCTCACGAAGAGACGTTTTGTTTTTCAGTTGTAGAAAGTATGATTTGTAATGTAGCTGCGTTAACAACCGAATATCCAGGCGGAAATGTTTTGCGCTTAATAACAGACAACCACAATGGTCTCTTATTTCCTATTAAAGATTGTCAAAAGCTTTCGAAAATAATAGAAAATTTATACCTTGGCCAATTCAGAATTGAGGGTGATGTGAGTATAGCCATCATAGAAAAATTTACCATCGAAAATATGGTGAAACAGTATTTAAATTTAATCTAATGACCATAGCCTTTTTAACCCCCGAATACCCACACCCGACAACGGGCAACTCAGGTGGTTTGGGTACCAGTATAAAAAATTTGGCGGAAAGTTTGGTGGCATTGGGTCATGGGGTACGCCTATTGGTATATGCACAACCGCAAGATGCAGTGTTCGAAGATCAAGGCATCATCATCCAACAAATTAAAAACATCAAATTTAAAGGGTTATCCTTATTTTTAACGCAATACAAAATAAAAAAAATAATAGATCAACTGCACCAAAACAAACAAATTGATTTGGTTGAAGCAACAGATTGGACAGGTTTCACGGCATTTATACAGCCCAAAAAATGTCCAATGATAATTAGACTTAATGGCTCAGACACTTATTTTTGTGATTTGGACCAAAGACCGGTTAAAAAATGGAATTATTTTCTAGAAAGAAGAGCACTGCAACAAGCCCAAGCACATTTGTCTGTCAGTGCCTTTACAGCCCTTAAAACCAACGAACTTTTTGGATTAACTATTGATTTTAAAATTATTCCCAATGGGGTAAATCTTCAAAAATTTGAAAATTCTCAACAGGCATTATTAGGCAAGAAAGTGCTCTATTTTGGGACTTTAATTAGAAAAAAAGGGGCCATGGAAATCCCTTATATATTCAATATCCTGCAAAACCTAGACAAAGACACAGCATTGATTTTAGTTGGCAAAGATAGTGGTGATATTAAAACGGGTTCTTCTTCAACCTGGGCATTGATGAAACCACTTTTTGATGAGGAAGCTTTCCGAAAAGTACAGTACTTAGGTCCCGTGGCCTATCATGACATAAAAAAACACATCGCAGAAGCTGATGTTTGTATTTTTCCTACCTTCGCAGAGGCTTTACCTGTTTCATGGTTGGAAGCCATGGCGATGAAAAAAGCGATTGTGGCTTCAAACATAGGGTGGGCAACTGAAGTCATTACAAACGAACAGGAGGGTTTTTTGGTGCATCCGCAGGCGCATCAAGCCTATGCCGAAGCCATTCTTAAACTGCTCAATGATAAAGCCTTAAACCAAGTTTTTGGTGAAAATGCTCGACATAAAATTGAAAAAGTTTTTTCTAATCAGGTGGTTGCACAAAAAAATGTGGAATTTTACCAAAACTATATTTAAGCAGATGCTCATCATTTATCATAACAATTCTCAAATGACTGCTTGTGAAGGTTTTGATGGTCATCAATACCTGCAAAAAAATTTAGCATCTTTGATCTATTTATTAGCTTTAAAACATGCAGATACATTTATCGTTTGGTGCCACGAAGATTTGAAAGATTATTGTGATTTAGATTATATCAAAAAGAATGGTAAGGAAAGAGAAATGTGGTCCTATCAAATAGCGGATTCCTATTTAACGGCAGATATTGGTTATGTTGATGAATCTGTTTTTATTGCAGTCAATAAAAAAGTAAAATATCCCACTTGGCTTATGTCTGGTCAAATAGGTGTTTTATCAACTAATATCATTAAACAAACCAATGAAAAATTGTGGTTGCAAACGGAATCATTAGATTATGTCTTGCTTTCAGTGGCTAAAATCTACCAACCAAAGGGTTTGTTTTGTTATTCTAATCCTTTTTTGCTCAAAACATTCCCTACTAAAACGAAGATAAATCAAGTAAGTATTTTTGGATTATACAATTTTGTAAAATCTAACTACAAATGGGTTTGGGTATTTTTGCTTTTTATTAATAGGTTACTTGACCAAAAGACATTTGATATATTTCCCCTTCTTTGGTGTCTTGGACGCAGACAAACCAATATAGCGCTCGGCAATGATTTAAATTTCAAAGAAACCTCATCAAATATGTATTGTGGTACTGAAAAAATAGATGTCGTTATTCCCACCATAGGAAGAAAAAAGTATTTATTGGATGTTTTAAACGATATCAATGCGCAAACACATTTGCCCGCTAATGTCATTATTGTGGAGCAAAACCCAGATTTAAATAGTACTTCTGAATTAGATTATTTATCCACTGAAAAATGGCGTTTTAACATCAAACATTTTTTTACGCATCAAACGGGTGCTTGCCAAGCCAGGAATTTGGCTTTGAAACAAATAGAAAGTGAATGGGTTTTTCTAGCAGATGACGATATTCGGTTTAGTAATAATCTTTTTTCAAGTACCTTATCACAGTTAATAAAAATGAAAATTACCGCAGCCACGATGAGCTGTTTAAGGACTGGCGATAAGAAAATTTTCAGGCATATTTTTCAATGGGGTTCCTTCGGTTCAGGCTGTAGTTTTTTAAAAAGTTCAGTTCTTGGACCTGTTTTTTTTGATGAGGCTTACGAATTTGGATTCGGAGAAGATTCAGATTTTGGGATGTTAATCAGAAATTTAGGCCATGATATTATTTATTTGCCAGAACCTGAGATTTTACATTTGAAAGCCCCGATGGGTGGTTTTAGAACTAAACCAAGCTTGGCTTGGCTGGATGAGCCTATTCAGCCCAAACCTTCGCCAACCGTTATGCTTTTTCAATTAAGTCATAAAACTAAACCACAGCTGCAAGGATTTAAATTGATTTTGTTTTTAAAAAATTATAAATTGCAGCCAATTAAAAATCCATTAACCTATTTTTTTAAGTTTCAAAAGCAATGGGAAGTAAGTATAAAATGGGCGCAACATTTAAGAAAAAAAAATGACGTTTAGCCTCATCATTTGCACCTATAAACGTGCCCAACCGCTTTTAGCCTTGCTGCAGACCATTGCAGAGCAATCGCTTGGTCCCCATGAAATTTTGATTATTGATGGCTCGCCCGATGAAGAAACGAAAATCATGTGCCATGAACATACGTTCAAAAATTTAAAGTACTTTCAAGTGCAACCGCACCAAAAAGGCTTAACCAAACAACGAAACTTTGGTTTAGAACAGGTCATGGCAACGAGTGAAATCATTTGTTTTTTAGACGATGACACTTTGTTAATGCCCAATTATTTTGAAGAAATCATCAAAACCTATCTACTTTATCCAGAGGCTTTAGGGGTTGGTGGCTATATCAATAATGATGACCCGTGGTTTGCCTATGAACAAGGCTACATAGCAGACAAGCATCATTTTTGTTTTGATGGGTACTATAAATCAGACGGCAGCAGATTTGTCTTAAGAAAAAAATTTAACCTTGATAGCGACAAACCACCAGGATTTTTACCCGAATTTTCGCATGGCAGAAGCATTAGTTTTTTACCACCTTCAGGTAAAATTTATGAAGTTGAACAATTCATGGGTGGGGTGTCTTCTTTCAGAAAAGAAATTTTTAAAAACCTCCAATTCTCCACTTATTTTGAAGGTTATGGCTTGTATGAAGATGCAGATTTTACCCTAAGATTGTCTAAATTAGGAAAATTGTACGTCAATACAGCCGCACAACTCGAACACCATCACGATCCGTCTGGGCGACCAAATATGTTTAAGTATGGTAAAATGGTCGTTCGCAACGGCTGGTATGTGTGGCGCGTAAAATGGCCAAATCCTTCCATCAAAGCTCAATTTAAATGGCATAGCATCACTTTATTGTTGGCTTTCATCAGATTAATCAATGTTTTTACAACTGATAAAAAATTAAATGCTGCGCAGGAATTTTGTGGTAGATTTGCCGGTTGGGTGACTTTAATTTTTAATAAACCTCAAATGAACTAATTATGTGCGGTATAGCTGGTTTTATTAATTTGGAAAAACAAATGATCGCAGAAAAACATCTCGATCAAATGCTGCAGTTGCAATATCATAGAGGGCCTGATTTTCAAGGGAAAAGTTATTGTGGGCAGGTTGGTTTTGCGCATAACCGCTTGAGTTTATTAGATTTGTCAAGCGCGGGTCATCAACCCTTTGCAGATGAAAACCACATTTTAGTTTTTAATGGCGAAATCTATAATTTTCAAGAACTTAGAAAGGAATTAACGCCAAAAACTTATGCTTCTAGTTCAGATACGGCGGTCTTGTTTCAAGCCTTAAAGGAATGGGGTGTAGCACACACTTTGAAAAAAATTAAGGGCATGTTTGCTTTTTCGTGGTACAATAAGCAAACGGATGAATTCTATTTGGTCAGAGACAGATTAGGCATCAAACCTTTGTTTTATGGCGTAGATCAAAACCAGACGCTTTGGTTTGCCTCCGAAGTAAAAGCTTTACTTGATGTTATGCCAGCGCAAGCTAATGCCTATAAAGTACTTTTTTCTAGTTTGGGTGTTTTGGAACGCTCGCGAACGCATACAGCCTGGGAAAACATTAAGCAACTTGAACCAGGAACCTTTTTGAAAGTCGTCGGTAAACAGTTGGAAATAAAGACGTATTATCATGTTTTTGATACCGTGAATGAAAAGGATTATCAAAGACTAAATAATTCGTCGCTCCATGAGGTGGTAGCAGAATTCGGTCATATTTTTCAAAAGAGTGTCCAAGCCATGTGCGTGACCGATGCACCTTTGGGCTCATATGTTAGTGGTGGTTTAGATTCAAGCATCATCACTTGGCAAGCATGTCACGAAGTTGACCAAATGAAGCTATTTACGGCTAATATATTAGGTAAACACTCTGAATTTAAAGACGCTAAGTCATTTGCACAAAGTATCAACCAACCACTTTTCGATTACCCCTTTGAAAAACAAATGGCCTTAAGAGATTGGGCAAAAACGACCTGGCATTATGAATCACCTATCGTTGTTCATTTTAATGCGATTCCTTTTGCGCAAGTTTCGAAGTTGGCCCATGAGCACCAAATAAAAGCCGTTTTAACGGGCGAGGGTTCCGATCAACTATTCCTAGGTTACGCGAATCTTTTAACTAAACGTTATCAACCTTTACTAAAAGCCCCTTATATAATATTTGATAAAATCTATCATAAAATACCAAAACTAAAAGGTTTTTTAACCGATACTGGCGGCTCGCAAGATTTAATGGGTTTGTTTAGAAAAGGAGCGCAAAATTACACGAATGAAATATTTGCGCAGCAAGGACAAAAAGTTTATGATTTTGTCAATAAAGATAAACGCGCAGAACATTTGGAAACGGCCATCATGTTAAACGAACATCTCTTGTCCTTATTGTGGCGGAATGATCGCATGGGCATGATGCATGCCATTGAATCGCGTTTTCCTTTTCTTGATGAAGACATGCTCGCCTTTGCCATGAATTTGCCAACAAAATTTAAAATTGGTCCATCTGCTAAATTTTATAGCTACAAGCATCCTTTTTTAATTGATAAATATATTGTGAGGAAGTATGCTGAAGACAAATTGCCAAAAGCTTTGGTTTACAAAAACAAAAATGGCTTTCCAATGGTTGGTTTAAGACATATTCATGTGAATCCAGCATTTTTTAAAGGTGGTACCATCATGCATTTAATGCAAATGAGTTTTGATCAATTTAAATTCATGGCGGCATCAAATGACAATTATTTAACGAGCCTTTTGGCTTCGGTAGAAATTTGGGCCAAGTTGTTTATAGAAAGACAAAGCGTTGAACAAGTCATTGAACAAATTCAACAACATATGATTATTAAATAAATTTATAACAACCAGTGTTAGTCATTTAACAATATATTTATCTGCTTAATAAACCTAAGCATATTACAGATTTTATTACCCAATCTTTCAACATGACCTTTTGCATCATTTCACATGTCGATCATATTCAAATTAATAACCAATGGTTGGCTTATGCACCTTATGTACGTGAAATGAATCTTTGGTTGAAATATGTGGATCAACTGATTATTGTGGCGCCAAATCAAAAAACAGAACAAACGGCCATTGATTTAGCTTATGATCACAAAGATATTATATTTTATCAAGTACCAACTTTTGACATAAAAACCTTCAGGTCAAAGATTAAAACGATAGGTCGACTGCCCTTTATTTTTTGGCAAGTTTTTCGCGCTATGCAACAAGCAGACCACATCCATTTGCGATGCCCAGGTGATATAGGTTTGATAGGTGCGCTTATACAAGTAGTATTTCCAAAAAAGAAAAAAACTGCGAAATATGCTGGTAATTGGGACCCTAAAGCCAATCAACCATGGAGTTATCGTCTCCAGAAATGGGTGTTGGCCAACACTTTTTTGACGCACAATATGCAAGTTTTGGTCTATGGTGAGTGGCCCAACCAAACCAAAAATATTAAGCCCTTTTTTACAGCGACTTATTACGAATCTGAAAAAGACTTTGGTGGTAAAGGAGCGGAGAATGGCATCTCGACTCCGCTCGATGTGACAACGCCCTCCCTCGATTTGACAACGTTCTGTCAGGTCGAGCGGATTCGAGACCCTAGCACACTTGTCAGGTCGAGCGGAGTCGAGACCCAAGTG
>B570J29032_109957546_pt1 | contig 10103 bp, 12 predicted proteins | sample LakMenEpi16Nov12_FD_29032 | JGI IMG/M metagenome (IMG submission 29032)
TCTTTATTAAAAAGCTATAACATTGAGTATATATACATATATAATTTTAAAAAAAAATTAAAAAAGTTTTTTTTTTTTAAAAAGTCCAAATACAAACGTGTTTGGCTTTTTTTGCATAAAAACTACCCACTAACTAAAAAATCAAAAAATGCGAGAATGGGTAAAGGGAAAGGAAGTGTTGTAAGGTATTGTTCCCGTATTTGTAGAAACCACAATCTTTTTGAATTTACAGGGTTTGGTATAGTTGAGTTGATGTCTTTAAAAAGAGTTTTTTCTAAAAAAATTCAAATACCTTTAAAAATTCATACAAACTTCTTTTTTCGAAAAAGCTACAACATAGGTAGTTGTGTAGAAAAGTTTTTTTTTTTTAAACGGTACGGTTCTTAGCTTTGTTAACTAAGTGTATTTTACCTATACCTATAGTAGATTTTGATAATAAAAACAACATTTAAAAGCCACTTTAAAATAAAAACAGCAGGTAAATTAAAAAAAAAAATTTTAACAAAAAATGTAATTTTATTTATTATATTGAGTAAGTTTTTTTTAAAAGACTTTTGTATAAACATGTTTTTTAAAAAATGTCGTAAAAATGTAATAAATGTCTTAAAAGCCCCTTGTCGTCATAAAAAGTTTTTCCATAAATTGACGTATGAGTATTATATCGTTAACATAGTATATAGATACAAAAAAGAATATACTCTATATAAAAAAATTAAAATGTCAGGCTTTCTAAAAAGATTTTCTCGGGTTTACAATAGGTTTGGCACCACTTCATTGTGTAGAACAAAACTACTTATTATTGTACCAAGTGTTTTAGTAAATTTTTTTAAATGTGTTTAATTGTTTGACCTTTATTATATCGAATGACTATTTTTAATTTTTGTTTTTTAAATACTTTCAAAAGAAACCGTCTACGTTTTTTACACGAGTATATAACAATTTTTATAAAAAGCCACTATTGTTTTTTATTTACATGTGTTTAGTTTTTTTTAAAGTTACTGTTGTTAGTAACAATAACTTGATAAGATTACCAAAAAAAATTACCCTTCAGTTTTGGTTTTTTCATGATTACGAATTATTATCTTAGACTTTAATGTCAACTTTAATTGGATTTGGCGAATATTTCATATTTATACCTATTTTAATTTTTTTGTTTTCATTTTGGGTTATCTTTTTAAAACTAATTAACAACACCAATCTAACAAACACAAATATAGAAAAAAATAAAAGAGTGCCAAACGTTAATACACCAAAACAAAACTATTTTTTTATTTTAGTTGAGTGTTATCTAGTTGGCGCATTTTTTTTATTTTTGTTTTTTTGACTACTACGTGGACGTAATAGTTCACTTTTGTTTAATCACTTTATTTTTACAGAATTTCATATTCGTGTTTTTTTATTTTTTTTGGTAACGTCTTTTTCATTTTACTTTATTTTACGTGCTACCGGATTGAGTAAAACAGATTATCCTATCGACTTTTTTTTTAGTTTGTTGAATATGGTTATTTTTTTACCTCTTTTGTTTTGTGTTAACAACTTTTTTACTTTTTTGTTTTTATTGGAGTTGATTTCTTGTTTTTCTTTTTATAAACTTGTAGCATCAAAAATCTGATATAAAAAACATTTGATAGAAAGTCCTTTAATCACAGTTAACAACGAAAAACCCAATCTTTATATAAACATGATTTTTTTTCAATATTGGATTACTTTTTTTTCAACAGTATTGATACTTTATACATTATTAAATATCTTTTATACGTGCGGAAGTACTGAGTGGGTTTTTTTTAATTTTGTTAAGACTACATCATTAACATTACAACCAACAGACGATTTAGATTCTTTTTTTCTATCTGCTGTTCTTGTGTGCAGTGTTGCAATAAAACTTGGAGTTTCACCAATACATTTATTTAAGGTAGAGACATATAAAGGTATCCCTTACCTTTCAATATTATTTTATACCACGTATTATTTTATAATCATCTTTTTTATGTTTTTATGTTTACTTGATGAAAGTTTTCTATCTCTTGTAAATTTTTACTACTATCTAATTATTTTTATTTTATTTATTGGTTTGGTTTACATTACATCATTGTTGTTTGATGTTAGTTACTTAAAAGCTTTCTTCGCCTATAGTACTGTAATCAATACAATAGGATTTTTAGTTTTATTCATATCGAGATTTTAATATATAGGTTCTTTAAAGAAGTTTACCCGAGTAGATTTTGAAATTTTTTTTAAAAAGGGTTTTAGTTAAGGAAAAACTTAATTTTCGTAAGTACGTCTGAAAAAAAAATATATTAGGTGTTGATAATACACAATCAGATTTAATAAACTTTACTAAACATTTTTTTAAAAACGGTTGTTTAACTAAATATAAATTACACGTAGCAAATGTTTTACAAAGGTTCCATTATTTTTTATATAATGAGTCATCAACATTCATTAAAGATTATCCACATATGCTTGGTATTATGGAAAATTTTTTTTTTAAAAATTTAAATTTTTTAGAAATTTTTCAACTTACAATAAATTTAATAAAACCACCGTTTGTAATAAAATCTATTTCTATACCCAAGAGTCTAAGAAAAAAAACTGGCATTAAATATTTACTAAAAATCGTCTATAGACCCGATTGTAAACGGTTGGGTAATGCTTTTAAACAGTTATATACATATAGTAACTCTCTTCGAGATAACACATTTGAAATTCGTTTGTATAAGGCTGTTTTGTATACTTTTTTTGAATGAAAAAACTCTACGGTGTATAAAAATAAAGTTTTAATTTTTAAAAAATATCTTAAAAACTAGTATTAAGTTTTATTCATCTATGTTACTTGTTTTAGCTGTTAAAACATATGTGTTGGGTGGTTGTATGACTCCTATTGCTTTTGGTGTTTTAGGTACAGGAATTTTATTTGGTTGTTATAATTTAGCTGTTGCTAGAAATCCTGAAGAAAACGAAAACTTATTTAACGCCACCTTAATGGGGTTTGCTTTAATGGAGACTTTCGTTTTTACTTCTTTGATTGTTGGTTATTTAATTTACTCTTTATAAAATAATTTAATTTTTATGTATTGTTTTGTATTATATTGTACTAACATTAAAAACTTTAGTTATGTGTTTAATTGCAATTGCTATTAGAGGGACATTACCTCGTTATAGGTTTGATCAAATAACACAACTAAATTGAAAGCATTTTATTTTTATTTGGTTGGGGTACTTATTATTAAGTAGTTCTTATACACTTTTTGTGATTTAGTTTATTTTATTATTGGGTTCAGGTAGCTCAGGGGTAGAGCGTTAGCCTGAAAAGCTAAAGGTCGTTGGTTCAAATCCAACCCTGGACAAATGTATGCGCTTTTGTTTTATTCTATGTCTGTTTTTGTGATGTTATTCCCATTTTTTTGTGAAATGTTTTTTTTTGTGATTTTGGTTTTATATTTATTCGTTTTTATTCGTTTTGTTTTTATTAATTATGGTTCTATCTTTATTCAGTATAATCTTACTAATCTTAAACAAGTTTTAGTTAACGTTATGAAAAAATTGCGTGTATTACTCAAAGCATTTGTTGACAGTAATAAAAATGTGTTAAAAGTTATATATAATGTGTTTACAATTTCAGTTTTACGATGACAACCACTCTTTAAAAAAACTTCTTACTTCGGTTTATATAGAGCTACAAGAGGTAGATGGGATAACAAAACCGAAGGGGTGTTTAAATAAAATATAAGTACTTTGAAACTAAACATAGTTACTTTAAAGCGTGTGCTTATTTTAAAAAAAATTTTTAAAACTGTCAACATACATGTTGTTTTTTTAGAGGGGTTGATGGGTTTTAATATGTTTTATCCACTTTCATCAAGAGGTGTTTATACAACGACCGGATTACTTACACGTGTAGTTTTAACGAAACGATTAAAAACATTTAAAAAACCATTTAACACACGTAAGTATATTCTAATATACCAGTTTTTTAATAAATTTGTCTTTAATTTTTTGGAGTTTTTCTTCAAATCAAAGATTTTATTTAATTTAAAAAAATCTAGTGGAGGTAAGCAAGTGAGAAGACTAACATCAAAAGCACTTTTAAAAAAATACTTTAAACGTAATATAAAAATAGGTTTAGAGGTATTTGGTGTTTTGTATTACTCTTTTTTACTTAAAGATAGTGTGTTTTTTGCAAATTTTTTTAAAAAAACGTTTGAACGTATAAACTTAAAATTACATAAAAAGGTTTTAATAGGTTTAAAAAAACTTTTTCAAAAATTTTTTAAAGCTTACCACAAACGTTTTGCACTACTGGGGTTATTTTTAAACATTAAGGGTAAGTTGGGTGTAACTGGAAATGCTAAAAAAAGGAGGTATTTTTTTTATTTTGGGAAACACAACATCACCAGACGTACATTGCGCGTAGATTTAAAACATACACCTATTTGAACACCGACAGGTACGCTTGGATTTACTTTTTATTTGTTTTTTTAGTTTTTATTTATTTGTTTTTAGGTTTTTTTTCCTTTTTTTTTAAAAAGTATTTGTCTCGATGTTCTTAAACCTTTTTTTGTAAATATGTTTATATGACGGACTTTTAAAATCGTATTAATGAAGTTTAATGTCTTTGGTGTGAGTTTTACATAAAACTTATTTTTTTTTATTTTTTTTAGTATTATGTTTCTTCACCATATTACAGTTATGTGTGCCCTATTAAAAATAAGAATCATACTATGTACACTTTTTTTTCTTATTTTGTATCCTTTTCCAGCAAACCTTATTTTTGTAAAAACGTATTTATCAAATTGCTCAATAAATTGAGTAAGATTGTTAAAATAATTTTGACCTTTTCTATCGAATGGGTTTTGTACAATTTTAAATTCTTTGTTTGATACAATTTTTAGGTGAATCTGTATGTTTAGTTTTATGATAAAAAAAAAATAATTATTATATATGTATATATAATATGTGTCTACTTTTTTAAATACACTGTATTTGTGATTTCTTAAGAAGTATGTTTTTTCTACCACCTTATTATTTTATTTGTTAAAGTTTTTTATATTGGTGAATTTATTCATTAGTATTAGTTCTTTGATTTTATGTCTACAAAAACTAAAATTTTTGAACATACCGTGTCTTCTTGCTGTAGCTAAACATATTTTATTTTTTTTTGAAATTGTAGCGTTTTTTAATCTAGTTCTTTTATTTAGTACATAGTTAGCGTAAATTTTTTTTTTGATTGCAATATTATTATTTTGTACAATGCTTTTTAAAATTTTTGAAAAAAGTTCTTTTTTTATGTTATTGCATCTGATTAATTTTTCTTTTAGTATTTTTTTTATGTTTTGGTTCATTTTTATATTTATCTATCAACCTCTCCAAAGACTACATCTATTGTTCCGATTAGTGCAACCAGATCAGCTAAAAAATGACCTTTTGCTATTTGTGGTAACACGTGCATATTGTGATACGCTGGTGATCGTACTTTACACCTATAGGGTGTGTTGCTACCATCAGAGACTAAAGATACACCAAACTCACCCTTTGGTGATTCCACCGACTGGTATGTTCAGTTTGGTTGAATTGTTTGACCTTCACTCCAATACTTAAAGTGTGTTATTAGATTTTCCATGCTATTGTAATTATTTTTAGTTACGTGTTGTGCTCACTCTGATGCGTTTAGATACTTTAGTATGGTGTGGGGTGAAATGTTGGTGTATTTGTTGTATTTATTAATTTTTTTTTTATTTGTTTTTAGTTCTTTGTGTTTGATTATTTTATATACAACTTGGTTTATAATATTTAAGCTTTCAGCCATCTCATTCATTCTTATTAAAAACCGATCATAAGAATCTCCGTGTTGTCCTATAAAACTTCTAAAGTTTAGGTGGTAGTAGTTTGCATAGGTTTCTAGTTTCCCTAAACGTAAATCTCTTTTTATACCAACGGAACGTGACATTACACCCGTTAAACCGTAATCTAGACATGTTTGATAAGAATAAATACCAATATTAACAAGTCTATGTTTCCAAACTTTGTTGAATGTCAGGATGTTGTGCATTTCGTTTAGTGTTGTAAAACAGTTTCTGGAAAACTCTAATATATCTTCAAGTAGGTAACTTGATATTGCATCTAAGTTTGTTTCATTTGGTCGATAAAAAGCGGCGTGCATTCGTGCCCCAGAGACTCTTTCGTAGAACTCCATAATTTTTTCACGTTCTTCAAAAGCTCAAAATATCGATGACATACTACCAACGTCTAGGGCATGACATGCAATCGCTAACATGTGGTTTAAAATTCTTGTTAGCTCATCGTAGAGTGTTCGAATTTGAACAAATGTTGCTGTGTGGTTTGTAGTACCCAGTAAACTTTCTATAGCTAAACAATACGCATGCTCTTGGACAAGCATAGAACAATAATCAAATCTATCAAAATATGGTAATGACTGTAAGTAAAATCTATCTTCCATTAATTTTTCTGAACCTCTGTGTAATAATCCAATATGTGGGTCTGCTTTTTCAACAACTTCGCCATTTAGTTGAAGTATTAGTCTTAGTACACCGTGGGCAGCTGGATGTTGGGGACCGAAGTTAATATTCATTGTTTTTATATTCTTCATATTAGTTATATCTCTCGGTATGTTGGGTTTCCAAATTTGGAATATATTTCTATTCATATTAAAAATAATTTGCCATTCTGAGGAGTATGTTACCTTGGTGATGTTAGTGAGCTCGGTCTTGGGTTGGTCTTTTTTAGTTCTGTGGTATATGTATATTTATTATATTTGTTTTTTTGTACTCTGTTTATTTTTGATGTCATTGAGTTTAAAACTTTAAGTTCTTTAAAAAATTTTGGTAAACTAAGTGTTGTGGCAGTTACATTTGTGTTGTTTTTGTTAAGTGTGGCTGGAATACCACCATTAGCAGGATTTGTAAGTAAATTTTTAATGTTTAATTTTCTATATTTAAGTCAGTTTTTTTATTTTATTTTTTTGTTTTCTTTTGTAAATTTTTTTACAATGTATTTTTATTTGCAATGTTTGCGGTTTACTGTTGCAAAAAGTCAATTAAATGTTTTTATTATTTGCGGTTTTCGCGTTTGGTTAAATAAAATTACAGTAACCGGGGTTGTTATACTAAATTTGTTTAATTTTTTCAGCATTTTGCTTTCAATTGATCTTTTTTTCTGGTTTTTCAATTTAATTTTACAAAAGTGTGTGTTTTAACAAACATCTTTTACATATTTATACAGAATTACTTGTTTGATTTTGTCGACTTTATTACAAATTTTAAAAAAAGGTAGATTTTTTAAAAAAAAAAAAAATTCAATATTAGGTGATAGACCACAAATTAGTGGGGTTGTTACTAAAGTTAGAGTTGCAACCCCAAGAAAACCAAATTCCGCCAGAAGGGCTGTTGTAAAGGTTTTGTTATCTAATAAAAAACATAGAGTTGTGCACGTACCTGGTAAAGGTCATAATTTGCGAAAACATTCTGAGGTTTTAGTTAGCGGTGTTGGCGCTAGGGATTTACCAGGTGTCCATTACTCTTGTATACGTGGTGTTTATGATTTATCTCCGGTTAGTGGAAAAACAAGAAGGCGTTCCATATACGGTGTAAAAAGATCGGATGCGTTAAAAAAAAAACTACGCCGAAAGTTTAGAGTTTCTTAGTTTAAATATTTTTAGTGTACTCTTACGTTTGTGGTTGGTTTATTTAATGAGAGTGGATTATGTGGTAACTCCGGCAAAAGCTGTTGTTTCGTGAGCTCGTCAAGGGTCTTTTTGACCACTTACATTTGGGTTGGCGTGTTGTGCTGTTGAGATGATGCATGCCACTGTTAGTCGTTATGATTTTGATAGGTTTGGTGTTATTTTTAGACCAACACCTAGACAAGCAGATTTTATAATTGTTGCAGGTACACTGACAAATAAAATGGCCCCAGCTCTTAGAAGAATATATGAGCAAACTATGGATCCTAAATGAGTTATTTCTATGGGAAGTTGTGCAAATGGGGGTGGTTATTATCATTATTCATACTCTGTTGTTCGTGGTTGTAACAGGATTATTCCTGTTGATATTTATATACCTGGGTGTCCGCCAACAGCAGAAGCTCTGATGTTTGGTGTTATTCATTTGCAGAAAATTGTTTACAGGCAAATAAATGAAGAGGGGAGTAAGTTTAGTAAAAAACAAGGGTTTGATAAATACCTCTAGGCGATTCAAAATACGTCTTTATTTAAATAAAACTTTACAAAAAAAACGATTTCGCTTTTTTTTTACAAAATACCTTTCTTTTTTGTTTTTTTTAAATAGAGGTTTCTATTTGAATCACACACTGTTACGTAATTTGTTTTTGGTTGGTGTTGGGCGTATTAATAATTATGCTTTTTTACATCTGTCTACAAGTACTGTACCGAGTATGGGTGTTTTTTTTAAATCAAGTTTAATAATGTTTATATAAATTATTTTTATAAAAACTTTTAGGCCGATTACTAGTACGTTGCGTTTCCGAAAGTCACAATTTGCACTTAAATATCGTAATATATTAACTTTCTTTAAAAAAATGTTACAGAGTCGTGCGGGACGAAATAATAGTGGTGTGGTTACCGTGTTTTCTAAAGGCCATTTAAAAAAGAGAAACGGTGTTTTTTCCACTAATATCAACATGTGGAATCGTGGAGTTGGTGTTATAACAAATGTTATACGTAATAGGAAGAAGTTAGCCTCGGTTATTCAATATTCTACGGGTTCTATTGTTGTGAATCCACACACCTCTGGAGCAGTGTTAGGGCAGTTTGTTTTTTCTTCTGTATTGCCTTACAAGTTTTGGTGTAATTTTAAGACAAGTTGTATAGTTTTGTTAAAATTTTTACTTAAGTTTTCTATTGTTTCAAACATCGCCGCTTCTGGTTTTGCGAAGTATTCTACCGCAGCTGGTACGTTTTGCCAAATCTTAGAAATTTTCGTTGATTACAATCTTGTAAAGGTTGTACTTCCATCAAAACAGGTAAAGATATTTTCTGGATGATCGTTTTGTATTTTAGGTCGAAACTCAAATGTGGGCAACAGATTTTTGATACCAGGTAAGGCAGGTTTTTTAAAAATTGTTGGAAAGAAGTCCAAGGTACGAGGTGTTGCTAGAAATCCGGTTGATCACCCTCACGGCGGTCGAACCAAGACAAACCAACCTGAGGTTTCTATTTGGGGTTGGGTTGCTAAAAGAAATAAATAATATGTGTGGCCAGACCAATTTGAAAATTTAAGTTTTTCTCAAAAAGTATTTGAAAAAATATGTTTTTATCACATTTTAGACCAACAAGGGTTGTAAGATTGTTTTGTCGTAGTTCTTGTGTACCTAAAAATTTTTTTAAAAAACAATTATATGTATATAAAGGTAATATTTTTAATAAAATTGTTTTTAACCGTTATCAACTTTTTTATAAGTTTGGGGAGTTTTCTTTCACAAGAAAACCATTCAATTTTCCCCAAAAAAAAAAAAAATCTAAAAGATAGTTAAATATAGGTCAATCAAGTTTGCCGATTTTAAACAGGTCTGGTATTTATATGTATTGGAATAATTCCTGACTGAACAACTTTAATCAAAAAAACTATTTATTAAAAACTATGTTTTTAGAAAGTTTATTAAAACTTGTGTGTTCTGAGAGGGTTTTTAAATTTTTTTTTTTTAGTCGGTTTTTTTGTTCTAACCAGTTTTTTTTAAAATTTATAAATAATGTAGAATTACAAAAAAGAGAACTCTTAAAATCACACAAGCAACCAAAAAAGATTGTAAAAAAGAAAAAGTTTAAACTCAGATTTAATTTTTCTAGACTTTGGTTTATAAAATTTAACGGTTATTTGTTGGTTACTATGTTTTGTTTTTTTTTTAAATGAAAAAAAATGTTCAAACCTCGAAAACGTGGTAAAAAAAAAAAAATTTATTTGAATAAACCAATGCGTTTACATTTTACTTGGTCTTATTGACAAGATAAAAGTTCTAAAGTGTCTTTGAAAAAATTTTTTTTTTTCTAACTAAGTATGAGAAAAAAGAGAAAACAAGAAAAAAGAGAAAACAAGAAAAAAGAGAAAACAAGAAAAAAGAGAAAACAAGAA
>B570J29032_109957544_pt1 | contig 10097 bp, 10 predicted proteins | sample LakMenEpi16Nov12_FD_29032 | JGI IMG/M metagenome (IMG submission 29032)
AATTGATTTAAAATATTTTTAATTCTAAATCTTTTTTTATTTAATCCAAAAATTTCTGCTGTTATCTGAATATATTCTTTTAAATCATCAGTATATTCATAAGATTCAATATTTATCGGTTTGACCAAATCTGTCAAATCCCAAATTTTCTGGTTCACATAAAATAATAATTTATAATAATAAGAAAAAAAATATGTATTATGAAATTGAGTTAAATTCAATTCATTCATTTCTTTTTTTATTTCAATTTTTTTTTCTTCGTCTTGAATTTTGTTCCATTTGATTTCTAAAATACTATACTTATCAATCATTTCGCCATTACTAACCTCTATTTTCATTATATTATATTGTATATATGTAAAGTAATTTTAACTTATTTACTGGTTTCAAATATTGAATAATTAAAAAAAAGAAGTTAAAGAAACAAATTTAAATAGACAATATGTCGAACATTATTGTTAGATTAAACGAATGCCGTATTTGTAAAAGCAACAATTTAACCAATGTTATATCTCTTGGCGAACAATATATCACATCCAGATTTCCCAATTTTAATGATTTTTCAACACCAAAGACAAGTATTAACTTATGTTTATGTAATGATTGTGGACTTTTACAATTGGAAGAAACTACGCTTTCTTCAGAATTATACGAATATGAATATGGTTATCGTTCCGGAATTAGCAATACGATGAGACAACATTTATTGGATTATCAACAAGAAGTTCTTTCAAAAATCGTAAATTTATCAACTGGAGACGTAATTGTGGATGTGGGAAGCAATGATGCGACGACCCTTCATTATTACTCGTCTGATTTGAAAAGAATTGGTATTGACCCTACTGGAAAACAATTTAAACAATTTTATGACGACAACATCGAATTATTGCCTAGATATTTTACTGCCGAAAACTATAGGGAAGTGTATGGTGATTTGAAGTGTAAAATTCTTTCTTCAATATCAATGTTTTATGATCTTCCAGATCCTGTCCAATTTGCCAAAGATGTATATTCAATTCTAGAGGATGATGGTCTTTGGACTTTGGAACAAAGTTATTTATTGACAATGTTGGAGAGAAATAGTGTTGATACAATTTGTCATGAACATTTGGAATATTATGCTCTTACACAAATTAAAGATATTGCGGATAGGGCTAATTTTAAAATTATAGATGTAAAATTTAACGATTGCAATGGTGGAAGTTTCAGAATATATATGGCAAAAAAAAATTCCCCACAATATGAAGAAAATAGTTCTCTCATTTCCGAGATTTTGGAAAGGGAAAAACATATAAAAGAATTATCAACATATAAAGATTTTATGGAAAGATGTTACAATGAAATTCAAAAACTAAAGGATTTTATTGACATTAATAATAAAGTGGATAAACGAATGTATATTTACGGGGCTTCAACAAAGGGGAATTGTTTATTACAATATGCAAATATTAATTCTGAACAAATAAGTTATGCTGTTGAGAGAAATTTAAACAAAGTCGGGAAAATGACGAGTACAGGAATAGAAATTATTGATGAAGAAACAATGAGAAAGAATCCACCGAAATATTTGTTGGTATTACCTTATCATTTTAAAGATGAAATAATAAAACGGGAGAATGATTTTTTAGAAGGAGGAGGAAGTTTAATTTTTCCTTTGCCACATTTTGAGATTGTTGGAAAAAAGAAGAGGGTAATAATAACAGGAAGCAATGGTCATATCGCACACTATTTTGTAGAATTATACAAGGATAAATATGATTTATATGGTATTTCACACAATCATCCAAACACCTCTGACATTCCAACATTTTGTATTGATTTATTGAATATTTCAAAATTAGAATATGGTTTATCTATGATAAAACCTGATACAATAGTCCATTTAGCTGGGATTTCTTCTTCTGAAACGGCCTTTGAGAACCCAATATTAACATTGGAAACAAATGGAATGATAACTGCTCATTTATGTGAAATGATTCATAAAAATAAATGGAATATGAAATTATTCAACGCGTCGAGTTCAGAAATTTACAAAGGACATATCGATTATACAATTCAAGATAATGACACACATTTTCATCATTTACATCCTTATTCCATTGGTAAAATTATGGGACATTCTATGATTCAATTCTATCGTAAAAAATATCAACATTGTTTTTTTAATGGAATTATATTTACCACAGAATCAGTAAGAAAAAATCGTTCATTTTTATTAAATAAGGTGAGTTTTCATATAAAAGATTGGAACAATGGTTTAAAGGAACCATTGTATGTTGGAAATCTTGATTCTTATAGAAATATATTACACACAATAGATGTAGCAACAGCTATTGAAATAATTATTACACAAAACAGGGGGGATGATTATTTAATTTGTAATAACCAAAGTCATCAAATAATATCTCTTGTATTAAAAATGTATATTAAATCAAATATTCATCTATATTGGAATAATGGAAACTTATATGAAATTGAAAGTAATTTGCCTGTTGTAATTATTGAAAAAAGGGAAAAGGGATTGGATGAATGTGTTACAAATATAAAAGGAGAGCCAGTTAAATTACAAGAATTGGGGTGGAATCCGACTATTTCAATTGAAGAAATTCTTGATGAAAAAATAAATGCTTAATAAACTATTATTTTTACACCTTTTCTCATTTCAAACGCCGATTTTTTTTAAAATTTATTATTATAGTTGAAATACTAATTACACAGACCAAAAAGAAAAATGAGACAAACTCATTCTAAATTTTGGCGACTGGAAGCATTATAGTTTTGTCTCATTTTTCTTTTTGGTCGGTTTAATACAGATTATAGTTACTTTTATTACGTGCCGCAGCAAATAAATTTCCTTCCTTAGCTGATATCATTGACCCATAACAGAATAAAGAAAACGCATTTTGATCATTAGGAATAGTAGACCCAGGTTGTGTGACAAATTGGCGCATACTTTGTTCAAATTCCCATTCATCTCCTAAATTTTTGAACAATTTATCGGCAATATCCGGTTGTGTTGCATTTTGTTCAATGACCATTTGTTTGGCTTGTTTCAAAATTTGTTCACTGACATTTTCATTTGACGCTGGTGGTGCTGGTTTTTTATTCACATTATAGACATAATCAGGAATCATAACATTGGAAAAAGGATTTTGAGGCGTTGGTTCGTCAAACACATCTGCAGGGACTTTGATGTTTTTTTCTCTCAAAACATCTGTTACAGGGTTTTCATAACCTTCTTGTTTCTTTTTCTTTTGACTATGATACAATATAAAAATGGCTAAAAGAGTGAATCCTCCAATTATCAAAATACGAAGTTTCTGAGTAAATAAAAATCCAAGAAGAGTTAATAAAATAACGACACGAGAGATAGAATTTAATTTTTGTTCATACGTCATGGTTTCATTGGGAAAAAATTCATACAAATATTGAGGATTCAATAAAATATTGGGATTTTCAAACCAAAATGGCACATGTTTTCTTCTTTTTTCATCAATATCTCTAATTTCCAACTGAGAATAAATTTCATTAGGTGTTTCAATGGGAACTTCATGAGGAACCAAATATTTGCCACGATTCTCACTTTGTATCTCTTGTTCAACATAATTGGAAGTCAATGTTTTTTGATTTACAATAGGTTCTGTATTATCATATTTGGACATACTGATATATTATATTAAAATATTTATTCTAAAGTAAAGGAACCTAGCTAAAAGGTTCCTTTACACCCTTGTTCTGAACCTTAAACTCTCACTGGGGGTTCTAAGACCGCCTTCGGCGGTCGACAGCCAGCGAGCTTTGCTCGCCTTGGCCGAAGGCACCTTGTGGGTGGCTGAAGGACGCCTCCGGCGTCCGACGGCTAGGCAAGCGAAGCTTGCCTTTAGGAATATTTTTGTAAAATGACAGAAGGAATTAATTGCAAACCGCTTAATTTTTTGAAACATTTATTGATTGTTACTTCACTTACACCTGATATCAATTTAATGTTCAATTTGGAAATCGATAAATTACATTTTTCCACAACATAATAGATAATACCGCAGGCAATACTCACAGGTGTATTGTCGTCTATAATGTTTTCATTTTCCACTTTATTGGCAATAAATTTACATAAAATCGTTAATTCACTATCCATATTCAGTTTACTACAAAATCTTTCAATAAAGGAAACAGGTGTTGTTTTGCATAAATCTTTTTGTTGAGAAGGGTCTATATTTCTCTCAATGTTGTGTAAAATATTAACGGCCATTGTACATCCATTGGTTGCACTCTGTTTGTCTAAAGAAAAGATTTCGGCAATTTCATAAGCAGTACGAGGACATCCATTAAGACGACAAGAAATATAAATAGAAGCTGATTTAATACCATCACGATTCAAACCGCGAAACATTTTTTGTTCAGAAATATCTTTATGAATTGCCATAGCATCATCTATAAATGCCTTCGGTATACCCGCGTTCTGAGCCATCGTCGTAATAAATTGAAATTCATCATATAGTGCCTTTTCTTTATGGGGCATCGATTGCCATTCTGTCCATCTTCTAATTTTCTTCATTTCATACGAAGCGTGAGCACCACATAAAACTTTACATCCAAAAGAAGATTCTTTTAAAAGAGGATTGATGGGATTTCCGCAACGTGTGGGGTCTGTTCCATTTCTATCTTCCGAATTAAAGAATCTCCATTCTGGAGAATAATCCAATGTATTTTTGTAAATAATAGCACATTGAGGATTTGAACATGTAGGAAATCCATCTTCCATAATCATCAAAGTGGTATCACACAAATAACATAGGTCAGAACTTGTCTTGTCTTCTATAATGATTTGTTCTTTGAATTTTTCTTGTTCTTTAGATTCATCTTCTTCTTCTGTTTGAAAAGATTTCCATAATTTTAGCTTTTCCTGATGCGAAATTTGTTTTTTTATTTTTTGTGTTTTATTCCATTTGCTTGATAAATCTTTTTGTGTTTTATTGACTTTTGGGCCAAACCCTTGGGGGGGCCTTTTAACAACTTTTTTATCAATCGTGGCAATATCAGTTGCCATTCTTTGTCTATTAACTATACATATTTTTAAATTATTTTCAATTTTCACCAAGGCTGTCGACCGCCGAAGGCGGTCTTAGAACCCTCCTTTGGCATTTAGTTTATTATTTCTCATTCTATTATAATGAAGAATGCGCTAAAAATGTTTGCTTCGAATCCTAAATTATTGGAATTTGCTTCGAAAGGACTTGCTTCGAATCCTAAATTATTGGAACAAGCAAAAGGACTTGCTTCCAATCCCGCTGAACTATTGGGTAAAGTACAAGGACTTGCTTCCAATCCCGCTGAACTATTACAAGGAGTTGCTTCCACTGAACTTGCTAAAACGAATACACCAACATTTTCTCAAGAAGATATTGGTAAAATTAAACAAATAATACAAGATGTCATTAAAGAAAAATTATCTGCTCCTTCACCCGATAATCCAAATTCAAGTATTATTGTCAATAAAATCAATAAATATATTGATAAATTAGCGATAGATGAAAACAATATCAATGAAGTGAAAACACGATTGATGAATCTTATTTTTGAAAATATTAATCTTTCGGCTATACCTAAACAATTCAAATATTCATTTCTTTTAAAATCTCTTCCATCTTACAGAACCATTATAGATAATATTGATTTTTCAAATGCAAATATTCAACTCCCTTGGAAACAAACTTTGTCAGAAAAACTAAAGAACGAATTATTAAAACAGAAAGGGGGTGAGGCACAAACAGAGGACGGAAAAATAAAAAATGTATTTTATGATAAAATCTGTCGATTGTTGGATATTGATATTCCTGACTCTGTTGTTTCTCAGTTGTTCTTAGATTATATCAAAGATTTTCATAAATTAATTCCACCTGAACAAGCGACACTAATTTATAAAAATATGGCGGAAAAAACAAATGAATTTATTGACCAAATATTTTCATCTTTGGACCCTGAATTTGCGAGATATTTGTTTATTGATTTGTTGACAAATGACGTAGATGTAATAAATATTATTGATAAAGAATTTAACCAAAATAATCAAAGTAACCAAACAAATACAAAAAGAATACTGGATGTGTTAGAAAAAGCATTGTATGAACTTGAAAAAAACACCCCTTTAAAAAAAAATGGTGGTAAAAAAAGAAAAAAGACAAAAATCAGAAGACAAAAAAAGACATCTTTCACCAAAAGACACTATAGATAAATATCTTTTTTATATATTGAAAGAAACTTTCTTTTCAATCTTTTCAAACAATTCGGGGTTGTATACTAAATGTCCTGTTGGTTTGTAATTTTTAATGGGAGTGTATATATGTTTCTCTTTATTGTCTTTATTGTCTTTGTTGTCCTTTATCTCTTTTGTATCTGCATGTTTTAATAAATTTGAATCAATATCTTCTTCATTTTCTTGTCTTATAATATTTCCCTTTTCATCCAATACAATTCCCGTTTTTTTCTTAACTTCATTCCTTAAATAAGTCGGTATCCAATGTTCCCACGATACAAACAATGTGTTTGGATGAAGATAACGAATATGAAAACCATTTTCTTCTAATTTAGATACCAAATAGGCGATACAATGTCCTTTATCGTAAATCGGTTCGCCAAAAATATATTCTGGAACCGAAAACCAAATAAATTTATCGTTTCTTTTTGTTTTACCGGTAATTTGAATACGACGATGAATACGATTGAGAATTTTATTAAAAATAGATAATTGTTTTAAGTCACGATTCTTCTTTTTTTCATACAATTCATCAATATCAACTTTTTTTGAAGCGTCTTCATCATTAAACATTAGAAAACAAGAGGTCATTTTTTATAATAGAAATAGATTATAATTTTCGTTTACTTGCTCGAAAACCTTGGTCTAAAGGCGAGCGAAGCTCGCTGGCTGTCGACCGCCGAAGGCGGTCTTAAAGCGGGTATGAAAAGTTTGGTTATCCTACGCTCGGTGATTTCTATATTTTTTTATGTTTTTTTAATAATTGTATTTATTCAAAAAACAATATAATAATAAAAATAAAATAAAAACAACCAATACCATACACCATAGAAAATGATTAAAAATTTTGTTTTATCCGGTGGTGGTATTTGGGGATTTTCATGTTATGGTGCTTTGAGAGAAAGTTGTAAATCAAATTTTTGGAATATTCAAAATATAGAGTCAATTTATGCCACATCTTCGGGTTCTATGTTATCGGTTATGTTGGCATTGAAATACGATTGGGAAACTTTGGATAATTTTTTAATTAAACGCCCATGGTCTCAGGTTTTCAAATTTGATATTTCTTCAATATTTTCAGCAGTTGAAAAAAGGGGGATTTTCGATAAAAAATGTATCTATGATTTATTTGAGCCTCTTTTCAAAGGAAAAGATTTATCCATGAATATGACTATGAAAGAATTTTATGAACTCAACAAAATAGATTTACATTTTTTTTCCACCGAAATAAATCATAAAAAATTTGAAAAAATAGATTTTTCTTGGAAAACACATCCTGATTGGAAATTATTGGATGTTGTTTATTGTTCCAGTTGTTTACCTATTTTATTCTCTCCTTTTTTAACGGAAGAGGGTGATTGTTATATAGATGGCGGAATTTTAAATAATTATCCTGTGATACATTGTCAAAATGCCATTGAAGACCATGATACAATTTTCGGTATAATAAAGACCAATTTTGAAAAACAAAAAGTAGAATCAAAATCAACTTTATTTGATTATTTGCTCTATTTTATTAGCAAAATTATAAATAATATTGAAAAGGGACAAGAATATATTCCTTTAAAAAATGAATTACAAATTATGGCTGACGCGACAAATTTGTATGATGTATATATGACAAGTTCATCTATGGATGAAAGAATCAAATTAATTGACTATGGTGTTGAAGCATGGAAAAATAGCCGTTCAAAAAACCTTTATTACACCGACCGAAAAGAAAAATGAAAAAAAATATCTGAGCTATATGGTCTTTAGTTTGTCAAACTTTCAACAAATTGGTCGAGAGAAGATTTAGTAATTTTGGCATCAAATCCAACCACTTGAGAATCTTTTAGAGCAATTATTGTGGGGTATGAATTGACTCTATATTCAGCCAACATATTTTGAACTTGTGGGTCTTGACCATTTGGATCACTGCAATCAATATCTGTTGTTTGAATTTCATAATTGTTTACAATTTTTCCATTGTATTCTTGTGAAAAAGCAACCCATTCTGGTTTTGCTTTTTTGCAATGAGGACACCAATCGGCCCAGAAGAGATAAATTTGAATTTGAGGATTCCGACGATTTGCGTTTGCTACATCTTTAAAATCCCTCGTTTTTTCCGGAACACTATAGAAACTACGATATCCATAAACACCAACGATTATAAAAATAATCAGGATAAAAATAACTAAAATGATACGTTTATAAGGACGAAAAAATTTGGTAACGACTTCAACAAAACCGGCCATTTATATTATAATAATATATAAGTATTCTATAATTTACACTAAATTCACGAACCCCCCCTTTTCTGTCAAAAAGAATCTAAAAACCACTATAGAGAATTCCTTTCTAAAACATCATAGAACATTCTATAATGTTTTTTATAAAGTTTGAGAAGGACGCCTACAGCGTCCGACGGCTAAGACCGCCTTCGGAGGTCGACAGCCAGCGAGCTTCGCTCGCCTTAGGAAGCGAAGCTTGCCTTTACGCCGACACAAGACATGCAGGATCAATCCCCTTTTTCTTGAAAAACCTTGGTTTCCTGACTACTAATTTTCTCTCATTATAGCATATGACTATAAACAAAACAATAAAAAATAAAAAATCAAAGGTTTACACCCGAAAACATTACAATAGTGGTGATGGAATGTTGACGTATGTTTGGGGTCCTCCTATGTGGCATTTTCTTCATACCATGTCTTTTAATTATCCAGTTTCACCTACATGTGAACAAAAAAAACAATATCGTGATTTTATTCTTTCTTTGCGTCATGTTCTACCCTGCGGAAAATGTCGAACCAATTTGTGTAAAAATTTAAAAAAACTTCCTTTGTCACAAAAAGATTTAGAGAGTCGTCATACATTTTCGTTGTATGTTTATAAATTACACGAAGTCGTGAATAAAATGTTGAATAAAAAATCGGGGTTGTCTTATGCCGATGTGAGAGAAAGATATGAACATTTTCGGGCACGTTGTCTTATTGGACAGCCGATTGGGGACAAAGAACAAGGTTGTACCGAACCATTGTATGGTGAAAAATCAAAATGTTTATTGAAAATTGTTCCACTGGATAAAAAATGTGACACTTTAGAAATTGATGAACAATGTATTCGTAAAAATATACTATCATAATATAAGGATTTTGAAAATATTTTGGAAGACCCATGGGATATATAGAATCTTCCTAATAAAATAGAATTGTAGTCTCAAAGCTTTCCATAAAATCATAGCATACACAAAAGATAAAAAATAAATAATAAAACACGCTAGAATGATTTCTATAGTGTCTTGTGGCCAAAATTCGAAAACCAAATCATTCATCATACATTATCGGTAACATAATTTTTTGATGAATTTGACTTGTTATCAAAAGCAATAGTACATAAAATCGGCTTTTGAAATGAAAAAGGTGTAAAAGGTGTATAATATTTTCTGTTTTATCTGTCCATGATTCGCTGTTGGACATATTCTTATACTATTTACATTCTTTTCCTCTAATACTATATAATGGATTTATTCAAGATTATTGTTGTTTCTGTAGCTATTTTTTTATTAATTGTTATATTAACTTCTATTGGATTTTTGATTAATAAATCAAATCGGGTATCCAGTATTTATCCTCCAACAACCAACCAGTGTCCTGATAATTGGATGGTGGATGGTTCTTCCAATTGTATTATACCAACAAATAATATTAATTTAGGAAATTTGAATCCATCAGACTATTCTTCCATTCCAGGTTATTTTCAAAATGGCACAACGGGGGCATCTGAAATAAATTTTTCTGACCCGAGTTGGACGAACAATGGAATGACAAGTCAATGCAATCAAAAATTATGGGCCAATACTCAT
>B570J29032_109957535_pt1 | contig 10076 bp, 10 predicted proteins | sample LakMenEpi16Nov12_FD_29032 | JGI IMG/M metagenome (IMG submission 29032)
TCAAAAAATTATTAATGGAAAACCGCCAGTTCGTATTCCACCCAGAATACCCCCAGCATTTCCATTTACATTTCCATTTGGACCCGGAGTAGGCGAAAGTGAACCTGAACTTAAAGTTGCAAAAGAAAATAAAGCATCAATACCCATTGATATAAATTTAGGTTTAGAAGCCATCGGCCAATTTGCAAGAAGACAAGTTCAAAGATAATTATTGTCTTCTTGTAAATCTGTTATATATTTACAGTGAGATGTTATGTCATTTATAGTAAACAAAAAGTTTGTACATAAACCTATAACCTTAAACGGTTCTTTAAAAGAAGTAAGTACTGGCGGAAAACGTCTTTACGAAACTCCAGATGGAATATTTCCATCAGTTACAACTGTTGTTGGATTCAAAAAACAACAGTTTTTTGCTGAATGGAGAAGAAAAAATCCAGAAGAAAGCACAAGAGTTACTACACGGGGAACTAAGTTTCATAATATTATTGAAAAATATTTGAATAATGAAGATATAAATTTTGACAATCTTCATTCAAACCATAAAGCTTTATTTTCATTAATACGACCAGAGATTGATAAAATAGACAATATTCTTGCATTAGAGACTCCTCTATGGTCAAAGACTCTGGGGCTAGCCGGAAGAACAGATTGCATAGCAGAATATGATGGAAAACTTTCTATCATAGATTTTAAAGCCAGCACAAAAGAAAAACGAGAATCAGATATCGATAATTATTTTGCACAGGCTTGTGCATATGCTTTAATGTTTCAAGAAAGGACTGGGATTATTGTAGAAAACTTTGCAATTCTTATTGCGTGTGAAGATGGACTTCGCCAAGTATTTCAAGATAAACCGATTAAGTATGTAAAACATCTCAAAGGTCTAATAACAGACTATAGGACTATACATGGCCTACAGTGAAGAAAAAACAGTATGGAATGAAGTAAATAATCGTGGTACAAAATTATGGACCATGATGAATGATAATTCAAAAGCAGCCAAAAACCGTGCAAAGTTTGTTCAGCAGCACGGTGGTTTTTTTAGCCAAGAGGGTCGCTATTGGGTTTGGACAAATCCAGTAAGAGAGCATAACGGGTATTGGCTAAAACGTGTAGACACTGAAGAAAAAGTATTCTTTGAAAGTATGACAAAATTTGGCGAGGAACACGGATTGACTTCCGTCAAAATTTGTGAGTTATTAAATGGCAAACGCAAGACCTATAAAGGCTGGACTGCGGTAGAATTGAGAGAAGTAAAAGATGGAGCCGGTTCCCATGAAAAAATGGAAGAGCCAAAGCCAAAGAAGATTATTCCAGTAAAAACAGTTACACTACAAGACAAGACTACCGGTGAAGTTTTTACAGTCTCCAATTTAAGACAATTTGCCAAAAATAATGATTTATCATATGATGGGATAAAAAAATTAGCCCAAGGCAATCTAAAAAGTTATAAAAATTTAAAAATATATAATCCATTAGAAAAATACGGGGAATCTCCAGAGCCTAAATAATTGGAGATGAACTTTAAAACACTTTTAAGCCGTATTGTTGAACAAAAACCTTTAAACGAAGCTCCCGAACAAGTTGGAGGAGCAGAAAAGAAAGAGCGTGCAAAGGCTTCTACATCCGATGCAAAAGCTAGGGATGCTGCACGTAAACGTGCAGAGCGTGCCAAAGAACTTCCTAGAGAAAGAAAACCAAAGCAAGAACTTATCAAAGATGTAATTTTGGTAAAAACTAGAAGTGGTGGCATACAATTAATTTTTAAAGATTCTTTTAACCCATCTGCCCACACAAAATTAAACAAGGATGTTCTCAGTATTGAGGAGGCACAGAGGGCCACCAAAGAACAAAGTTTTGAGCAGACAAGAGCTTCAAAATTATTGTTTGGTGACGTAAAACAAAAAGAAGATAAGGAAAAAGGAAAAAAAGCCGAAACAAAAGACGAAAAGGAAACTAGAGAAGCAGCTCGCCCAAAATCTGAAGAGGAAAAAGAAAAATCAGAAAAAACTAAAGCTAAAAAGATGAGCAAAGAGCAAATGTTCGAAGTCATGACACAAATGACCCCCGAACAACTTGCTGGTATGCCTCCAGAGCTGCGTGCAGAATATTTTAGAATGTCAAGAACACCGCAGCCAAATGCAGACTTCGATAAATTGTCATATGAAAATATGTCTGTAGAATTTGGAATAAGCAATATAAGCAATTCTCCGTACAATCAACAAGTTTTGAACGCGCTAGTTTTCTTAGCAAAATTAAAAGCCGGTGCAAGCGACCAAGAATTACAAACTTACTTGGCCTTGGCTCCAGACGCAAAAGACTTTACAAGATCTGCATTTTTTACAGCCAAAAAGATTCTCTCGCAAATTGGTGAACAATGTTTGCAAACTTTATTAACAAATGTTGAGAGTGGTGGAAAACCCGTTGTAGCTGAAGGAAATGCAGATATGGAATGTGGTAACTACAAATTTAAAGTAGCTGCCAGTGGTGAAATTTCTTTTTCTACAAACCAATTCGATCAAACAAATAAAAACTTTAGAGGCTTTGTGTCCAGAGCATTGACACAATCATTGTTGAATCCTCAATTAATTTCTCAAGATAAAAAACTAGAATCATTGATGCAAAATATGGATATTATGCAAAAAGGATTCAGCGATCTTTTGATCCCAGAAGAACTTTTATCTGAAATACAGAAAGACGCCAAACTAGTTGCAAAACTTCAAAACACCCAAATAAAAGATGCTCAAGGAAAGCCAGTTGGTACAATTTTAGATGAAACTGGAAATCTAAATCCCCAAGCTTCTTTACAAAATTATCAAAAGTCTTGGCAATCAGCAAGTAAAGAAATAATGAAGGGTGGAACTGGTAAAAACGCATTCAAAGCTGCTGTTATAGATAATTTATTAAAAACAGTATTGCGTGGTGATGGAATCACAGACCCAGAGCGTGCACCAAATCATTTAATCACCATTAATGGAATTTTTCCAATGAGTGATGATTATTTTGCAAGTGTATCTAAAAATTCTGATTTAGATGTCAAGCCATCAAAAGATGTAATTTCTTCTTCCAATATTACTAACTATAAACCTTCAGCAGCAGAAATGTTGAAAAGTTTTTCTACAATAATTGAAGCAAAAGAAACTAAAAAACCATCTATTGAAAGTATGCTCGTAAGCAAAGAAAAATTAAATCCAATTCAAATGATGGTCGATTATATGGTAAGAAGCAATGACTTCCTGTTAAATGCTAGCTTACTTCCAGGATTTAATACCAAAGATTTGAATGCCGTACAATATAATTATGTAACAATAGGAAAAAAAACAGTAAAAATTCCTGTTGTGAAGGGAGAAAATGTTACAAACGCTGTTTTGGGTGAAAGCATTTTAATTTTAAATGATTTATTGCTTGAATCTTTGTCTAATAATTTTGTTCTTTCTCTATTACTAAAAAATCAATTATTAACGGATAGCGAAGCTGAAATAATTTTATCGTCTAATAATATGTTGACCGAAGATGTTGAACCATTTATGATTAATCTTCGTTCTATTTTTGAAAATGCAAAAAACAGAATGACCGAATACCCAGAGTTGGCCGAGTTGCTATTTGCTGATTTGGTTATAGAAGAATACAAACGAGATTATAAAATGGAATACCGCAATTATCACGGTAAACCAAAACAAAGAAAAGAAAGAGCTGCCAGAACAAAAGCCAGAGAACAATTGATCAAAAAAGGCCGAGTCAAGAAAGGCGATGGAAAAGATATTGATCATAAAGTTCCATTAAGAAATGGTGGCTCAAAAGGACTAAATAATTTACGTGTCCGTGATAGGTCAGAAAATAGATCTGACAATGGCCACAAAAAAGGCGAGAAGCAAAACAAGGATTGGAAATGATAAACTCTAAGTTTGATATTTTATTAGAAAAAGTATATGCCAAATCTGGCTTAGGCAAATGGTTCAATAAAGAATCTGCTGGTGGTGGCCCAGGTTGGGATAGATACAATACCAAAGGTGAAAGAGTTGGTAAGTGTGGTGATGCCGATGAGGGTGATCCTTATTCTGCTTGTCTAAGCAAACAAAAAGCACAAAAACTTGGAAAAGAAAAGATTGCAAGTTTTGTTAGACGTAAAAGGGCTGCTCAAAAGAAAGCCGGAAGAGGAAAAAAAGGTTCTGTAAAAGGTTCTGGCAAAAAACCTGTATACGTAAAAACTGGAGTAACAGAAGTTAAAGAAACCTTTGAATATTTTATAGTTGAAAGTTTAAGCGTAATAAAAGAACTACCATTCTCAACAATCGAAGCCAAAGATTTACTTCCTTGTGATGTTGTTATTAATGAATCTGGCGAAATATTAAATGTAGATATGGTAGAAATTAACGAAGACAAATATACTGTAACATTTACAAATGAAGAGGGTGATGTAATTACAGAAAACTTTACACCAGAGGTAACTATGGGATTTGTTGATGTTACTGAAGGTGATGAAATGAATGAATATGGTGATCTAATCGATATCTATGAAGATGACAACAAAAAAGTAAAATTAAACAAGATCATGCGTGGTGATGTCAAAAAATACAAAGTTTATGTAAAAAATGATAAGGGAAATGTTGTTAAAGTAAACTTTGGCGATCCAAATATGGAAATCAAGCGCGATGATCCAGCTAGAAGACGTAATTTTAGAGCCAGACATAATTGTGATAATCCAGGTCCTCGCTGGAAGGCTCGTTACTGGGCTTGCAAGACTTGGAGTGCAAAGCCAGTAAGTGCCATGTTAAAAGAAGAATTTGAATTGATGACTGAAGATTCTAAGAATAAACCAAAGAATTCTAAAAAATGGTCTGCATGTCTTGCTCAAGCAAAAGCTAAATTTGATGTATATCCCTGTGTTCCTCTTGATTCCTTAGCAATAACAAAAGAAGGTCCTATTTCTCATGAGCAATTAAAAATTGGTCAGGAAATTTTAACTTACAATATAACCAAAGAAGAATTAGAATGGAAACCTGTTTTAAATATTCATAATTTTAAAAATGCTCCGCTTTTTCAAATTGGAAAATCTACTGGCTTTCAAGTAAAATGTACTCCAAATCACAAATGGGTTGTAAAAAGTGGAGAAAATTACCAATACACAAATTTAATTGAAACTAAAGATATTAATAAACACATGCAAATTATTGTTTGTGGAGTATTAAATAATGAAACTCCTTTAGTTTTAGAAAATTGGTCTAAAAAAGATTCTTGGGTAGAAAAAGTATTAACAATGACTAAAGATCAACGTGAAATATTTTTAGCTAGTGCTATTGTTTATGATGGTCATGATAAGGGAATCAGTACAAAAATTTTAAATCGGCATTCTTTTGGATTTAGTCAAAAAAATGAAGATCATTTTTATGCAACAATTTTAGCAGCTTTTTTAAACGGCTATCATGTAACGTATGCTGATAAATATCCAGAAATGCAGTCGGCATCAATAATTCGAAATAAACCAACTCACAATACTCAAAATTTACAAATTAAAGAAGTAGAAGCAGAGGATGTTTGGTGCCCAGAAACAGAAAATAATACTTGGGTCATGATTCAAAATGGATTTATAACAATTACTGGAAATTCAGCATATGCCAATGCTTGGGCAGCTAAGTGCTATAAGAGCAAAGGTGGTAAGTGGAAAAAAGTTTCCGAAGAAATTTCCCAAGAAGCTCTTAAAAATTTAAATGAATCCACATATAACCCAGATCTATATGGGTTGATAAAAATTAGAACTAAATAATTAGGTAACACCATGAAATTTAAAACACTACTCAAAAATATCGAAACAATTGCTGAAGGCGCAGGCGAACACACCGAAGGCGGTGGTCTTTATATTGGCGATCCTCAAGGAAAAGTCGGTCAATCGGCTAACACCAATCAAGGTGCTTTTAACCTAGCACTTCCTCGCCAAATTGATGCCATCAATTCGATGTTGCACGCATTCTCCTCAAAGGATTACATCGATCCAGATAGTGTTCTTGGCGTAGTAAAGCAAAAGTTGAACCACTTTGGTCTTGACTTTGCTTGCACGAAGAAAATTTCAGATGGTCTTTCGACCTATGAATTAGTACAATACGGTAGCCCTCAGCTTGGCGTTTATGGTCAAAATCCATATGACGATGTTAACAAGAAGGGCTTTAAACAGGGTGATGGCATCAAGGAAAAACTTGGCCACTCTTTAGCACTTACGGTTAATGTTGAGAAGCAACCAAATCATTTACGCCGCATAAGTCTTGTAATCGCCCCAATTGAAACTTCTTCGTATAATGAGGGCGGTTCTGACTGTGGGTGCGAACACTAATTTTTTAATGTTTGATAAAAGTAAGCCTCTTACCGAGGATACTTTTCTAGAGTTCTGCCAGATCTGCTATTTTAATAGCGAATGTTCTGGGAGAAATGAATTTATGGATGATTTGAAAAGAGTCAAATATGTAAAGAGACTCTTGCAAAAAATTCATAAACATAAAACATTAAAATCTATACGAGAACGTTTGATATTAAATCATATAATAATTTTAAGAAATGTGTTCGGTGAAGAAAATGCTGCACGCATTTTATTTTTTAAGGTAGAGCCACGATTATATTCATATCTTAAGTCATTTACGGTATTTTTGGAGTTTGATATTAAAAAATTACCTGAATTTAAATATTCTGAAATAAATACAGATCCCAGAATAGACCGCAAATTGAGACAGACAGAACAATAAATATTATAAATGGCCACACCTCCATATATTCCTTCATTTTATTTCAGTAAATTTGCACAAGGTATTTCTGAGCCTTATACGGCCACCAGTGCCTACCAAGCAGGAGCCATAGATGCGAATGGTAATTTTATAAAGCCAGAAAGTAGCATCGATCCACTGGAATATTTGATTATTAAGTTAAAAAAAATTTTTGAAGAATTGCCGATGGGCATGACCAAAGCTCAATTGAACAATTATATGAGCACCATGCAATTGTTTGGCGAAGAAGCAAAGCACTTTGGAATTACTGATTCTGAATTTATGGGGTTGATGGAAGCAAATCTCGCATTGAACGGCAATACCGATATCAGTTATATTGAGCTGTGTGAAGATATGGGCGCAGCTGGAATGGCTTCTGCGGGAACATCTCCATCATATAATACTGGCTCTGTATCTGGATACGACCCTGCAATGGGAACTACAAGAAGAGAACAACCAGTATTAAAGGGATTAGATTCATGTGAAATGTTTGATGTTTGTCCCGAAGAGATGCGGGCTTTTAAGAGCGCAAAAGCATGGAAGCACGTTCCAGATAGCGATACAAAAAGATATTTGCAAAGATATCAAAGAAGAAATCCAAAAGGACATATGGCTCTGCGTTCCATGAATCCAGATACCGGTGAATCTGATTTATATTGGATTAATTATCCATCTAAAAGTCTTTTAGGAGAAGCGCAAGAAGATCCATTAGTTGTCATGGCGCAAAATGTGGTTAATGAGCCAAAAGAAGACAGAAACATAAAGGGAGCAAAAGTTGAAAGAATAGGAAGATTGGTTTTATCTACTCAAAGTTTTAAAGATGCTCTTAAAACAGGAAGTAAAGGTGCTATTTCTTATGTAAGAGATAAATTAGCATCAATTAGCGATAAACCTATTTCAAATAATGAAACTGATGCATACTCATTTAATTCAAATTCTGGTGAAATGGAACCAAAAGATGTTAAAGGACATACAACATCTGTTGGTGGTTATATCGATGTTGCGGAATATCCACAACATCGTGGTATTCCAGAAGTAATGGGAAGAATACGTGAAAAAATTAAAGATGTAGATACTGATCCAGAAATTATTAGTAAAGAAGTAGAAACTGCACGAACAGCTTTAAGAAAACTCGGCAAAGAAAATATACAACAATTAAAAGATATTACTGTTGGCTCAGTTGGCTCAGAAGACTGGGCTGTTCTTCCAAGTACTTCAGGAGATAAACCTTTTAGATTTCCTTTTAAACCGAGTTTTGTACCAGTAGAAAAAGTTAAATCTTGGGTTGCTTCAGCTACACCGAAATATGGATTAAGAACTTCTGGAAATAGAGCAGAAGTTAAAATAAGAATACCAGATATTTCAACTGCTAAAGCCCAACGTGTATTATCTCAAGACAGAGAAACAGGTGAAATGACTAGTGCACAAATGGATCCTGAAAGTTTGGAAATATTATTACAAAAACTTAAACCTGAATTACAAACAGTTATAAGAAAAACTTTATCTCCGTTTGTAAAAAGTTAATCCTGAATAAACTTTTTCTTTTTGCAGCAATTTGGTTTTGTGCACATATTTGCTTTTCTTGCTTCATCAAGAATTTTTGCATGTGCATCATCCCAGCCAGCCATCCATTCTTGGATGTAAACAGGATTTTCATTATTAAATCTATCTCTTGCGATTCCTTTCATTCTAGATTGGAATCCCTCACCGTAGGCTGATCCTGGCTTATAATCACTCATTTTGTATCCTTTGGAACAATAATAATTTGATTTAAAAGTTTATCTAATGCTTTAACGTGAGCAAATTGCTCAGTGATAGCAAGATAACCACGAATCTCAATCAACTTTAAATAATCTTCTTGAGTAAAGATAGTCTGTTTATTTTGTGGTTGTTTATTTCTTGAGTTTTTACGATTAGGAATTTTTGGATTCATATTTTTTGCAAACTTATTCAATATGTCATCCATGTGTAGATAATCTTTCATGTGTTCCATGAAATCTTCTGGGTTTTTAGAAGTGTTAAACATCTTTTTAAAATTATCGGATGGCCCATAATAGAAGAAACCATGAGGAGGAATCCAATTGTTTGGATTGTTCATCTCATTTTCATCATCGCCATTTTGCCAATTTTTAAAATCATTATCGTCAGAATTATTCATAAACTTCCTCAGTTAGTGTCAAAAATTTGTTCGTAAACTACCTTGCTGCGGTTATCAGTAACTGAAACATAACGAACATGACGCTCCATAGCATCAGTGATATTTAGAGGATCATTAGGGCCAAAAGCCATATGCTTGATCCAAGCAGGACAACCACCAAGAGAAATTCTGACTTCATTTCCAGTCGCATCTACGCCATAAAAATCAAAAGTAGACTTCTCACCATCATAGTAAGTAAAGAAACAATCAATGTGATCATACTTCTTGCGAACATCCGCAAGACTCATTTGCGATTCAGTTTTAGCCATTTGGCAATCTCGCTTGCTTGACAGATAAAGGAAGTTGACCAATCTCGTCAAGCTTACGGAGAGTGGCAACTTTTGCCTCCATCAAAGAGGAGGCGCGCTTGCGAGCAATATGCCCCTTGCGCTTCTTGTGTTTACGACTAGTAATACGTTGCTTTGAATTAGGCATGCATAGAGTATATATCGGCATTTCCAATAGTCAAATAAAAACGCTGGTCTTTCAGATGCGGGAAGACCAGCAAACCCCACTGCTTTAAGCAGCCATTGCCAATTCGTTGGCAATTAAATTTGCAACTGTTGTTTCACGTTCCTCGTTGCCAGTAACGGGTATCTCCTTCTTCAATACTTTACGACAGTCGAAGCCATTTCAGCCCCTAAATGATCTGAAGCCTAGGACTTCAGATCGTGCCCCGCTGCTACGAGGACTTGGATCGCCATCTCTAAGGAATTGCAGTATCCTTCGGTTAGGCTAATGGAGCCGAGGGGAATCGAACCCCTGTGTTGCCGTATTTCTATCCAATATCAACAATACCAAATTTATTTATCTTGTTCTATATCGTAGTAATAGTGATCATCATCACCAGTCAAAATCCATCTATCACTTTTATCTTCACATCTATAAATTTTATTATCAACTTTATAATCTGGATTTTCGGGAAATTGTTTTGTAGTAAAAGACATTTCTTTCCAAAAAATTCTATTATTTGGTTGAAGGGTAAAATTTCCATTGTCAAGTTGAATCATATGCAGACATTTATACTGTGTTGGTTCATTGCTGTATGGGTTATCATACCAGTCAAATGTCATCATATAATTTCCCCAACAATGCGTTTTATCTTTAAATATTACTTTTGCTCTAGCACC
>B570J29032_109957533_pt1 | contig 10075 bp, 14 predicted proteins | sample LakMenEpi16Nov12_FD_29032 | JGI IMG/M metagenome (IMG submission 29032)
AAACCTAAACGAAAAAAATAAGGATTTATTTTTTGACCCATTTTATTTTTTTTTTTTTTTAAATGAAAATTTTTTTTTAGTAAAAGAAAATTCTCCAAATTTATGACCAATCATATCTTCTATTATTTTTATTTTCAACAAATTTTTACCATTATGAACAAATAAGTTTAACCCTATTAAATTAGGAGTGATTATCAAATTTCTAGAACAAATAAGTGTATTTTTTTTTTCTATAATATTATAATAAATTTTTTCATCTATAAAAGGACCTTTCCAAACAATTCTACTCATAATATTTATATTAATTTAATTTATTATTTGATGTACTTGTTTTTTTATTTTTAGTAGGTTTACCCCAAGGAGTTACAGAACTTTTACCACCTGAAGTTTTACCTTCTCCTCCACCATGTGGATGATCAATAGGATTCATTGCAACACCTCTAACGGAAGGTCTTTTATTTAACCAACGAGATCTACCTGCTTTTGCTAAAATTTTTAAAAAATTGTTTTCATTAGAAACAATACCTATTGTAGCAAATCCAGAATTAGAAACTATTTTATATTTTCCTGAACTTAACTTTATTTGACAATAATTTCTTGTTTTTTTTATAAGAGTAGAATAAGTTCCTGCAGATCTACTAAATTTTGCAATAGCGCTATGTTTTTCTGAAATACAAGAAATAAAACTGCCAACTGGAATATCTTTAAAATATAAAGTATGTCCTAATTTGACTAAAGTATTATTACCTGATTGAATTATATCACCTATCTTTAAATTAGATAGCGCTAATATATAAATATAATTTTTTTTTAATATATCATACACTGAAGCTATAAATGCAGTTCTATTAGGATCGTATTCTAAACTAGTAATTATACCTATAGAAATTATATTTATTTTAAAATTAATAAATCTATATTTATGTTTTATTCCACCACCTTTATGTCTAACGGTTATTTTTCCTTGATTATTTCTTCCAGATGAATTTAACAATCCAACAATTTTTGATTTAATTAATGGAACTTTTTTTAAAAAAGATCTATTTAATAAAATTAAATGCCGTTGTGATGCATTTACAGGTTTATATTTTTTAAATGTCATTTTAATAAGAATGTTATTAAAGAAAAAACTAAAATTTACGACTAAAAAGTTTAAAGCAAAAATTTAAATGTAATTTATAAAATAAATAAAACTATTTGTTAAAAAAATATAAAAATTTAAGTATATAAAGAAACTAAATTAAATTTTTTAAATATGTATTTAAAAACTTTTATATTAAAAAAAAACCCTCTAATAAGTATAAATAAAGTTAAATATAAATTTTTTTTAAAAAAAAAATTTATATATTTAATTTTATTCTTGTGGTTAAAAATAATAAAAAAAAATAATTTTTTAATGAAATCTATTAATTTAAAAAAAATAGGATCTACTATGTCTTATATATTATCAATAAAAACTAATAAAAATTTTCTTTCTTTTTTTAATCATTTGACTATATACTTTAAAAATTATTTTAAAACAAACAATTTAATTTCTTATATTATAAAAATAACTTTATTAAAATCAAATATATGTATAAACATAACAAATGTTAATGGGTCAATCTTAATTGCATGTACATCAGGACTAATTAAATTAAAAGGTTCACAAAAAACTAAAAGATTTGCCTATAATAGAATTTTAAAATTTACTAAATTTAAAATAAGAAAATTAACAAACAAAATTTTTGCAATTCATTTTATTGGAAATAATTATAAAAAAAAATATATATTAAAAAGTTTTAAAAAATATTTTTATATTCAAAGCATAAAACATTTTAATTTAATTTCGCATAATGGCTGTAGACTAAAAAAAAAGAAGTAGTGACTGAGCGGTTTATAGTGATAGATTGTAAATCTATTAGGAATCCCTATCGTAGGTTCGAATCCTACCTACTTCTAAATAACGAAATATAACGCAGCATGGTAGCGTGTCTGTTTTGGGAACAGAAAGTCATGTGTTCAAATCACATTATTTCGAAATTTCTTAAAAAAAAAAGAAGATACAAAAACAATAGCTATATATTTTTTTAAATAAAAATAAAATATCTTTATATTTGATACAAATTTTAATGTTTTTAAACCTAAAAAAAATTTAAAATTGTAAATTTTTTTATTAAAAATACAACAAAAAAAATATAATTTATTTTTATTTGTAGTAATTAAATTAGATATGATCTCAAAAAAAAACTTTAGCTTATTTATACGTAAAAGTGCGATAGGGCCAAAATTTAAATTTTTTAAATTTAAATATATTGAATTTTTTAATAAGTAACAAATTAAAAATGAATTTGTATTAAAAAACTTTACTTGTTTTTTTAACATTTTTTGCTTTAATTGGACAAATTCTTTTGTTATAGCATTAAAAAAATTACAAAAAACTAATAATTTGTTTTTTTTTACTAATAATTTTATTTTTGTTAATTTATAGTTTTTTAATGTTAATTTCATTTGAAATTTATTATATTTATAAAGTAAATTTTAAGCTTAGAAGGATTTGAACCTACGACAAAGCCGTTATGAGCAGCACGTTCTACCTACTGAACTATAAGCTTAAAAAAATATAATTTTATGAATCTTAGTTTTAAACAACTTTTAATATTAATTTTGTTAGGATTTTTATTGTTTGGTGATATTTCTTTTATAAAAAATAATTTTAATTTTATAATAAAAAAAATGAAAAATATAATAAATAATAAATATAAAATTAACAACAGGAAAAAAGGGACTTGAACCCTTAACTTTTGGATTTGGAAACCAATGCTCTACCAATTAAACTACAATCCTTCTTAAAATTTTTTTAATGATTTTACTACTTAACTATATTTTAGAAATAAAAAACAGAATACTTTTATTACTTTTTACTTGGTGCACTGTTTTTATAATGTGTTATAATTACAAAGAAATTATGCTTTATATTATAATTAAACCAAGTTTTAATAACAATCTTTTATGTAATTTTAGCAAAGTTTATTTTATAACAACAAATGTAACAGAAATTTTTACTACGTATATAAACATAGCTAATATTTTTAGTAATAAAATATGTTTATTATTTTTTTTAATACATTGTATAATTTTTATTAAAAAAGGATTATATCAAAATGAAATAAATATAATTAAAAAAATTTGTATAATTTATACAGTTTTATCCTTTTTTTCAATAATGTTACTGTATTATATCATAATACCATTTAGCTGGAATTTTTTTTTTAATTTCCAAGAAATAATTTTTACTAATCAGTTAAACGTTTATTTTGAATCAAAACTATCCGAATATTTAACGTTTTATAGAAATTTACAAGAAATTTCAAATTTATTATGCCAAATATTTACATGTATATTTATTTACATAAATAATATTAAAAATTACTTAAAAATAATTAAAAAATATAAAAAATTTACATATTTTTTTTTATTTTTAATAACTACTTTAGTAACACCACCTGATGTTTTTAGTCAAATAATACTAGGAAGTATATTAATTACTAGTTATGAAATTTTTATTATAATTATATTATACCTTAATTATATTAATAAGGTAATCCATTAAAACTTATAAGTAGAGATGCTGTAAAAATTAAATAACTTAAAGATAAAGGTAAAAAACACTTCCAACCTAAAGTCATTAATTGATCATAACGAAATCTAGGTAAAATTGCTCTCATAAGTATAAAAAAAAACACACTAAAAGATATTTTTAACCCGAACCAAATAGAACTTGAAATAAAAAAAAAAGGAAAAATATTAAATAAAGGTAACCAACCTCCCAAAAATAATAAAGAAGCAAAAGCACTCATTAAAAGCATATTTGCATATTCAGCTAAAAAAAATAAAGCAAAAGTCATAGCTGAATATTCTACGTTATAACCTGAAACTAATTCTGCTTCTGCTTCAGGTAAATCAAACGGATGTCGATTAGTCTCAGCTAGCATAGATATTAAAAAAACAATAAACATTGGAAATAAAGGTATACAATACCATATTTTATTTTGAGAAATTACTATTTCACTTAAATTAAACGTGCCTGCGCACAAAATTACATTAACTATTACAAATCCTATAGAAACCTCATAAGAAATTATTTGTGCTGCTGATCTTAAAGCACCTAAGAAAGAATATTTATTGTTACTAGACCAACCAGCCATGATAATACCAAAAACACTCAACGAGGATATAGCAAACAAATAAATTACACCAAAATTTAAATCAACTAAAACAGCAGTTTCAGAAAAAGGTATAACAGACCAACTAATTAAACTTAAAAAAAAACTTAAAAAAGGTGCCAATAAAAAAATTATAATATTTGAACTACTAGGCAAAATAGTTTCTTTAGTAAACAATTTTAATCCATCAGCTAAAGCCTGCAATAAACCTAAAAATCCAACAACATTAGGGCCCTTTCTTCTTTGTACAGAACCCATAATTTTTCTCTCAGCTAATGTAAAATAAGCTACTGAAATTAGCAAAGGAATTATTATTATTAAAATTTTAAGAATAACATTTATTAAATAAAAAGTTAAAATCATTTTGTTTCAAAAGCTAAAAAAGGAATTGAACCTTCATTATTAGATTTGCAATCTAAAACATTACCAAATTATGTTATTTAGCTGAATTAAAAATATTTTTTTAAGATAAGGTAGGATTCGAACCCACGGTATTTATTAATACTATAGTTTTCAAAACTATCGCTTTAAACCACTCAACCACTTATCCAGTCTTTTTTTTAAGCAAAAAAAGGGATTCGAACCCTCAGCTTTAATCTTGGCAAGATCACACTCTACCTATTGAGCTATATTTGCAAATTATTATGTTTTATCTTTGTAAAAAATCAAAGGAAATTTATAAGAATTTAATATAAAGATTAATTCATATAAAAATATTGAATTTGTAACGATATTTACTTTTAAATTAGATATATCTCTAAAAAAAAAATAATATTTTTGCAATTCAAATACAAATAATGTTTTATTTAATACAAATAAAAAAGAATTTGAATGGGAATTGTCTAACTGCTTAATATAAAAACCTTCAAACAAATTTATATTCGGTAATATTTCTGATATCAATCGAAAAAAAAAAAGATTCATATCAATTTTTTTTAAAGTAACCGTACAACCTACAGGGTTACCTTTTTTAATTTTTAATAAAATATTTGATTTTTTTGATGCTAAAATTAAACCTTTTTTAGCTGATATTATCTCTAAAGCAACTAAGGAATTTATTAACTGTTTAATATTTAAATTTTTACAATTAAAACTCAAAATTATTTTAATTAATTTTGGTATTTGTTTATATTTTTTATAATAAAATTTATTTATAAAATCATATTTTATTACACTATTATAATAATATTTAAAAATTTGCATTATAAAATTAATTAAAAAAACCGAAAGAAGAAATACTAGCTAATTTTAAAAATTTATTTATTTTTAACTTTACAGGTAAAGGACCTATTAATCTACTTGCTAAAATTTTGTTTTGTTTATTTAACAAACTAACAGAGTTTTCAGAAAAAAAAAAAAAAGTTCCGTCTTTTTTTTTTACTTTTTGTTTAGTTCTTATTATAATAGCTTTATAAATATCTCCTTTTAAAACTTTAGAAGTTTTTCGAGATTTGTTTCTCAGTTTTTGCACAGAAACTACAATGCAATCTCCTAAAAAAGCAGTTTTTCTTTTAAAACCTCCTAACACTTTAATACATTTTACATATTTTGCTCCAGAATTATCTGCTACTTTTAATACGGTTTGTTGTTGTATCATAAAAAAATTTATAACATTTATAAGCTTAATTGGATAGAGCGTCGGATTTCGGTCCCGAAGGTTATAGGTTCAAATCCTATTAAATGTAAAAAATATATGAAGATAAACAAAATATTTCTTATAATTTAAGTTATAAATATTTCATTTTTTTAATTACAAATCAAAAAAAAATAATAACCATAATTTATAATACTTTTTACAAATTTTTTTTAACAAATATTTATGAACCCTATATACCGTAATAAAGTTTTTTTTTATTTTTAAAAATTTTAAAGATAAAAAAAATAAATTTTTATCAGTAAAGTTTATCTTTTTAATAAAAAACAAAATTATACATTCTTATCAAAACTTATTTTAAACGCTGTGAAAAAATAAATTACAAAATTTGGTTTTTTAAGTTTTAATAAAAATATAATACCGTAACTAAACCTAATTTAAATTTTGTGATATAAAGTTGTTCCTACTTATATATATAACATTTAAAATTTTAATATAATATACATAAACTAAAACAAATAAGTACTTTATATAATTTTGGGAGCATAACTCAAAGGTAGAGTGTGTGTTTTGCAAACATAAAGTTATCGGTTCAAATCCGATTGTTTCCATATTTTTTCTCTTCAAGTTGGATTTGAACCAACGACCAAGTGGTTAACAGCCACACGCTCGTAACCTCTGAGCTATTGAAGAAGATTACTTTTTTAAATATAAAATAAAAATAATTTATTTAAATTTAACCAAAAAGGAAAGTTGTATGTTATTTTACTTAAACTTATGTCTGAAATTATAAAAAATTGAAAAGTTTTATAATTTAATTCTAAATATTTAGGGACAATTAATTGACGATTCTGAAAATTTATATTTTTTAATAAAATAGGATAAAAAGAATAATGTATTTGAATTAAATCTCCTTTTTTCACTAAATGTGAATTAACTAAATTTTTTTTACCATTTAAAAAAATTTTTCCATGGCAAATGGCTTGTTGAGAACTTCTAATACTGTCAAACCATAAAGTTCTATATAAAATTATATCTAAGCGTCGTTCTAAAAAAAATAATATAAAAACAGAATTTCTATTAAAAATAGTATTCCATCTAATAATATTTTTAGATTTAAAATACAGATTATTAAATTTTTTATTAGATAATTTACCATAAAAAAACTTTAAATTTTGTTTTAAATTTAAATAAAACTTAAACTTTTTTGTAAAATTAAAACCGTATTTTGGTTTTAAATAAATATTTTGATCAAATAAAATAACTTTTTTTTTTTTTTTTAGTTCACGATAAATTAACTTTTTCCATTTTTGTTTTTTAAAAACTAAAAATTTTGAACTTGCGTGAACATTTTTATTTAATTTAATAAAATGCTTATAAAAAGGCTTATATATCGTATTTTTTTTTTTCATTGATATAATTTTTCTTTTTTGATAAGGTCAAAATTGATCTTAATAATAAATAAATAAATTTTTTAGTTTTTAAATGATGAAAACCTCCTAACACTTTATATTCAAGTAAATTTGAGTTAGTTGAACTATTCATAAAAGAAATAAATGGTATTTTTGTTGAAAAAATTTCTTTTACAATTTTTGTTTCTTTTGTTTGATCATATAAAACAATTAAATCAGGAATTGCACTAATATTTATAATAGTTTTTAACTCTTTATTACTTAAATTTTTTTTTAAAAACTTGATTTTCTTATAATTAACAAAAAAATTATAAATCCAACTTTCCTGTTGAATAAAATAATGATTTGTTTTATTAAATAATAAATTAAAATTATTGTTTAAAATATTAGGAAATCCTATAAACAATATTTTTTTATTATAATAATGAAACTTATATATTAATAATAAAATAATTTTTATAAAATTTTTAGTATATTTTAAATTAAACAAACTAAATTTATTTCGAAAACCCATAATGTAAGAAGAATTTAAATAATAGAATGATAATTTTTTTAAACCTAAATAATTTCTAGAATAAAATAAATTAGAATTTATTAAATTATAGTTTTTTATTTTTTTTATTTTCATTTTTATAATTTTTTTCCTTTTTTTAGTTTTATTTGCTCATTAAAACAAAAAATTCCTTTAGCTTTATAAGGTTCTGGCATTTTATAAGATTTAATTAAAAAACCTATAAAATTAATTTTTTGTTTATCATAACCATATAAAAATATTTTATTAGGTTTTGGGCAAACAACATTTAAATCTTTTGGTATTTTAACATAAATAAAATGACTATAACCTAATTTTAATTGTAGTATGATAAAAGGTGTAAACAATGTTGTAGTTAAAACTATCACTTTATACCCAGTACCTATTATACTTAATTTTATTTTTTGTTTTTTAATAGTTTCTTTAATTGTTTGCTTTATTTGAACTATGTAAACATTATAAAAAAGTTTTAATTTTTTTATTTTATATTTGTTTAATAATACAGGAGTGATCATTAATATTTTTTTTTTGATAAAAATCTTTATTGTAGTTTTTAGTTTTATTGCTTTAGTACAACAATTTCCTTTTATAACTAAAATATTATTGTCACAAAAAAAAATAGAAACTGTTTTAGGTATTTTTATAATAAATTTTTTTAAATTAATTTCATTCATACTAAATATAAAAATATAAATAATGCCACCAATATAATAAAATAAATATTAAAAAATTAAACAAAGTAATTCTCCTCCAATGTTTAATTTTTTACAAGAACTTAACGTTAAGATCCCTTTATTTGTTGAGATTAAAATTAAACCTAAATTAAAATTTAATTTATTTAATTGTTTTAAAGAACAATATATTTTATAACTAGGTTTTTTTATTTTAGTTAACCTTTTAATTACTTGATTATTAGATTGATATTTCAAAAAAATTTCAAACATATTTGGAAATTTTTTAGATAAAGTAAAACCTAAAATATAACCTTCTTCCCACAAAATAACTAAAATAGAACTGCAATTTTGGTTTTTTGGATGTAAAATAAAAGACTTTTTAGACTTTTGACCATTTTTTATATGAGTTAGTAAACCTAGTATATCACTTTTCATTTTTATCTAAAGATAGATTTGAACTATCGACCAAAGGATTTTCAGTCCTACGCTCTACCTCTGAGCTATTTAGATAAAATATTCGTTTTAAGTTTATCTCACCTGCAATATCTAATAATTTTAAATATTTACAGTTTATAAAATTTATTAACATAAAATTATGTAACTTATTTAAAATTAATTTATTACAATAAATTAATAATATTCTTATGTTTATATCCATAAGAATATTATTTTTTATTTTATTTAATAAATAAATAAACATATTTATGTCAAAAACATATAATATAATAGTTACACAAAAAACATCAAAAGCAAAAGATTCTTTTGCTTTTTTATTAATATGGGGTGATTTTAATACTGTAATTGTTTTAGAGGTTTTTTTCACAAATTGTTTTAAAATAATAAAATATCTATTTGTATTAAAAAAAAATTTTTTTAAATAAAAAAAAATTAAATTAATATTTTTTGTTTTTAAACTTAAGGAAATAAACATAAAAAATCATTAAATTGTATTAAAATTTTAATGTAAATTAATACTATCATTTAAATAAATACATGTCAAAATTGTGAAAACATAAGCTTGAATTAAAGCAACTCCTAATTCTAAACCAAATAATATTACAATTAAAAATAAAGGAATTACATGAAAATATGATATAAAATTTTCTAAAATTAACATATTCCATGAAAATCCTATAATAACTTTTAATAATGTATGACCTGCCATTAAATTTGCAAAAAGACGAAGACCTAAACTTATAGGTCTAAAAATATAAGAAATAAATTCAATAGGTACTAATAATAATGATAATCCAAATGAAGTATTTGCAGGTAAAAATAAAGATAACATCTGTAATTTATATAATTTTATACCTATTATATTTACTCCTATAAAAATAGATAATGACATTAAAAAAGTGATAATTAAATGACTAGTTACAGTAAAACTATAAGGTATTAATCCGACTAAATTTACTAAAACTATAAAATTAAAAATTAAACCAACGAAAGGAAAATATTTTTCACCTTTTTCATTTAAATTATCATATAATAAAGATGAAACTAACTCATTTAATGATTCTAAAAATATCTGACAAATATGAGGTATAAAAAAAAAACTATTGTTTTTAGAAGAAAAATAAATTAATAAATTAAAAAAAAATAAAATTAATAAACTAATTAAAATTAAATTAGTAAAAGAAAAGTCTAAACCAAAGACT
>B570J29032_109957532_pt1 | contig 10074 bp, 8 predicted proteins | sample LakMenEpi16Nov12_FD_29032 | JGI IMG/M metagenome (IMG submission 29032)
GTGCTAAATCAGGAATTGATTTTGATCCTTCCGACCCAAGAAAAAATGGGGTATTAAAGCGTTGGTACAAGGCGGTAAAACCCATCCTAAAAGAATATTACGGAACCGGGGGCGACTTAAACGTAGACGAAATCCATGAAGTGATCCCTATCACCGGAGAACTGGGAATCCTGCATCCGCAAGAGGGAGTGGTGTGTGGTTATTATGGAAGAAACAATCCCCATTTTAATGACCAAATTGAAAACCTAAAAAAAGGCGTTTTGTTGCCGGTACAAAATCTGCAATTCAGACCCGAAGGGAATCAAATAATTACAGTTGCAGATTTAATTACCGGTTATGGAGTTGCAGAATCAGTAAAACACTTCGGTGCCCTATACGGAATGCTCCTTCAGGAAAAAAGGGCCATTATTCAGGGTTGGGGCAATGTAGGGGCTGCTGCTGCCTGGTATTTATCAAAAATGGGTGTGAAAATCACCGGAATCATTGATAGAAATGGGGGAATAATGAACCTAAACGGATTCACCCACGAAGAAATAACCCAATTGTTTTTAAATAAAAATGGCAATGAGTTGGTAGCAGCTCAAAAAATATCCTTTGAGGAAATAAACAAACAAATTTGGAAAAGCGGAGCAGAAATTTTTATTCCGGCCGCAGCTTCGCGTCTTGTAACCATGGAGCAGGTTGAAGCCATGATTCAAAGCGGATTACAAATTATTAGTTCCGGAGCAAATGTTCCTTTTGCCGATAAAGAAATTTTCTTTGGACCAATTGCAAGGGCTGTTGATCAAAAAGTAGCTGTAATTCCTGATTTTATTGCTAATTGCGGCATGGCTAGGGTTTTTGCCTACCTGATGGAGCCAGGTGCAGAAAGTACAGATGAAGCCATTTTTGATGATGTAAGTAAAACCATGCAAAAAGCCCTGATGGCGGTTAAGGAAAAAAATTCTCATAAAACAAACCTTACCGAAACAGCTTATTCTATTGCCCTTCAGCAACTGATAAAAGAATGATGCATTTACAGTTTTTAGGAAATCCGATCGAAAATTATTTCTGGTTTATAGGAATTATTGCCGTTGGTTTTTTCTTTCGAAGTCTTTTGTCAAAGTTGATCTCCAAAGGCATGTATCGTTTTCTAAAGACCTATGCCGAAGGGGAAGTAGGATTTGAAAAACTACTCGGATTAATAAAAAGGCCTTTATCAACGGTACTTTCACTTCTTACCGTCTATTTCGCTTTCAATCAGCTTAACTTCCCACAACAGTGGCAAATTCCACCGGTTGAGGAATTTGGGTTAAGGATGGCGCTGTCTAAAATTTTTCAGGTTGCCCTTTGTTTGTCGATTACCTGGATTGTATTAAGGCTGGTAGATTTTTTCGGATTGGTATTGCTGCATAAGGCGGCACTATCCGAATCGAAAGCCGATGACCAAATAGTTCCCTTTATTAGAGAAGCGTTCAAGATAATTATTGTAATTTTTTCTTTCTTCTTTATTCTGGGTGCTATTTTCAAGCTCGATATTACCTCACTGATTGCTGGATTAGGAATCGGAGGTTTGGCCATTGCGCTTGCAGCCAAAGAATCACTAGAAAATTTACTGGGCTCATTTACCATTTTTTTCGACAAACCTTTTGTTACCGGAGATTTAATCAAAGTAGGCAACATTGAAGGGAATGTTGAACGCATTGGATTCAGAAGTACCCGAATAAGAACCCTTGAAAAAACATTTGTCACCGTCCCCAACAAAAAATTAGTTGATACGGAATTAGATAATCTGTCGCTAAGGGAGGTAAGAAGAGTAAAATTCGACATTGGATTAAAGTATCAGTCGCCGGAAGCTTCGCTTACGAACATTATAAAAAAAATCAAAGCCTTCATTCTGCAACACCCCGATACCACTGAAGAATGCTATGTTCATTTATATGCCTTCAAAGACATTTCCATTTCTATAAGGGTTTTGTTCTTTGTAAAAGTAGCCGACTGGGAAGTTTATATGAATGCCAGAGAACAGGTAAACTTTGCCATTATGAAAATTGTGGCAGACGAAGGATGCGAATTTTGTAATACAGTAGCGGGAATTGATGCAATGGGCTTGCATCCGGAGGTGAAACCTTAAAAAAGAATGCAGTATTGGCACAATTAATGCGATTGGTTTTTCAATTGCAAAAGCATCGGCCTATCAACTAACATTTACGTGTTTATAATTTGAAACCAAAGTGACTCAACACAAAAATCGTGTTGTTTACTTTCGTTTAGCAGAAATTACCGCTTAAACACGCCTTATGTTATTATCTCTTTTGTTACAAATCACTGAAGGAATCAGTGATAGTATGAGTACCGCATCCACTGCGCTTCCTGCTGCTGCTGAAGCCGCCCCGGTACAACACGATTCCTTATCGCTGCTAGATTTAATCATGAAAGGCGGTGTACTCATGATTCCCATTGGAATTTTATCCCTCCTGAGTATCTATGTTTTAATTGAACGATTTGCAGCCATCAAAAAAGCCGGCAAAACCGACAATACGCTCATGCAGCAAATAAAGGATCATTTAAGGTCGGGCAATATGGATGCAGCCAGGAATCTTTGCAAAGCCCAAAATACCGCAGTGGCTGCGGTGATGGAAAAAGGAATATCAAGGGTAGGTAAACCTATCCGCGAGATTGAATCCTCTATGGAAAGCGTGGGCAAACTTGAGGTATCCAAAATGGAAAAAGGCCTTTCACTGCTTGGTATCATTGCAGGAATTGCCCCCATGTTTGGTTTTATCGGAACCATTTCCGGGGTAATTAAAATTTTCTATAATATTTCACTTGCTGATAATATCAGCATTGGCTTAATTTCCGGAGGATTGTACGAAAAGATGATTACCAGCGCGGCTGGCTTGATTGTAGGAGTGTTTTCTTTTGTGAGTTATCATTACCTCAACATGATGATTGACAGGATTACCTTTAAAATGGAAGCCCATTCTGTGGAATTTTTAGATATTCTTCAAGATCCCAAAGCATGAACTTCAGAAAAAACAATAAAAGATTTGCCGCTGAGGTAGGAGCTTCTTCGATGAGCGACATCATGTTTTTTTTGATGTTGTTTTTTTTGATTGTTTCTACATTGGTAAACCCTAGTGTGATTAAATTAATGTTGCCCAAGGCATCATCTTCACAAACTTTGGCTAAACAACAGTTCTTTATTGATATCTCAAAAGACAAACTGATTTATCTCAATAATAAACCTATTGAGTACGCCATGCTTGAGCCCAACCTTGCTGCTTTAATTTCAGGGGTTGCTGAACCTACGGTTGTTTTAAGAGTTGACAATACCCTATCCATCCAGGACCTTGTTGATATCCTTAGTGTAGGCAACCGACTGAAAGTAAAAATGGTGCTGGCCACCAAAACACCCGGAAAATAAATTCAAAAATTTTCCAAGCCATGGAAAGAACATCACCCAAAAACAGAATTTTAGCACTTAGTGGAACCCTATTGTTTCATGGTTTGATAATTCTATTCTTTTTTCTGTGGGTTATTAAAACACCAATTCCCCCATATCCTGACACCGGAACACCCGGGCTGGAAGTTAATTTAGGATTAAGTGAAGATGGAATGGGCGATTTGCAGCCGGAAGAGGCAGGTGATGCCGAGCAAGTGAATACCAGTGACGATGTTATTGTTCAACCAATCACCAACAATCAGGCCCCCGCATTTAAATCTACAGAATCTATTCTTAGTCAAGAAACAGAAGAGGCACCAACTACAGCCGTTGTAAAAGAAAAACCGGCCGAAAGCAATAACCCTGCACCTAAAGAAATTGTTCCGGAAACACCGCAAAAAAAAGTAAATGCAAGGGCTTTGTTTCCTGGAAAATCCGGAGGAAAAAAAGGGGGCAACGAAGGTGAAACCGGAAAACCAGGTGATCAAGGCGATCCTGATGGTAGCAGAACCAGCAAGTACCACGGTCCGGGAGGTAGTGGAGGCAATACTGTTGGAGATGGCGATAGTGATAAAGGAAAAGGCATTCGTTATACTTTGAGTGGAAGAACGCCACAAGCACTCATAGCCCCTAAATCAAATGTTCAGGAAGAAGGTATTGTGGTGGTTGAAATTACGGTTGACAAAAAAGGGGTTGTTATTTATGCCAAACCCGGAGCCAAAGGTTCAACCACGAGTAACAGCACCTTGTTGGAAATTGCTAGAAAAGCCGCCCTTGGTGTTCGCTTCAATCCGGATCCTGACGCACCGGAAGAACAAAAGGGAAATGTTATTTACAATTTTACGCTCCGCTAATTTTCATGTTGTACAGGCAGGCCCTGAATTACATGTATGAGCAACTACCCATGTTTCAACGCGTGGGTATTGCTGCCTACAAAAACAATCTTGATAATACCATTGCTATTAGCAAACACCTGGATTATCCTGAAAAAAAATTCAAATCAATACATATTGCCGGAACCAATGGCAAGGGATCTTCATCGCATTTGCTAGCCTCTATTTTTCAGGAAGCCGGTTACAAAACAGGATTGTACACCTCCCCTCACCTGAAAGATTTCAGAGAAAGAATCAAAATCAATGGGGCAATGATTCCCAAAAAAACAGTTAGTCGGTTCATTGAAAAAAACGCTACTTTTTTCAACGAGCTAAAACCTTCCTTTTTTGAAATGACCGTTGGCATGGCATTCTGTTGGTTTGCTGACCAGCAGGTGGATATAGCGATTATTGAAACTGGACTTGGTGGCAGATTAGACTCCACCAACATTATTCATCCTGAACTTTGTTTAATTACCAATGTTAGCTTTGATCATACCCAACTATTAGGATCAAGCCTAACGGCCATTGCAACAGAAAAAGCAGGCATTATCAAAAGCAAAACACCCGTTGTTATCAGCGAAAAAAACAACGATTATTTTGAGGTATTCAAAAAAAAAGCAAAGGAGGAAAATGCCGGGTTAATTATTGCCTCTACTCTTTACGAAGCCATCAAGAAATCGAACCGAAACTTCCATAGTCAATATGAGATTTACAAAAACGGACAAATCCGTTTCTCTGAGATTGATTGTCCGTTGCAAGGGAATTACCAGCAATACAATATTTGCGGGGTATTGGCAGTGTGCGATGCCATTCAGGAGAAAGGATTTAAACTTTCAGACAACCATGTTGCCCAGGGAATAAAAAAAGTTATTGCCAATACAGGCTTTGCAGGCAGATGGCAAGTGCTGCAGGAAAAGCCTTTAACCATTGCGGACACAGGACACAATGAGGCAGGAATTCAAATGGTATTAAACCAAATCCAACAAATTCCGCATAAAAACCTCAACATCGTTTTAGGAATGGTTAACGACAAAGAGATTGATAAAATGTTAAACCTATTTCCGAAAAATGCACGATATTTTTTCTGTCAGGCCAATATTCCACGAGCCCTGGATAAAGCGGAACTGATGCAAAAAGCCGTTGCGAAGGGATTAAACGGCAAGGCCTATGCATCGGTAAAAAAGGCCTTAAAGGCGGCTAAGCAAATGGCCGGATCTGAAGACTTGGTATTTGTTGGAGGATCTACTTTTGTAGTAGCCGAGGTTGTTTAACAGAAAAAAAAAGCCCCCGATAAATTCAAAACTTATTGGGGGCTTTCTATTGGGATTGTTTTCGAAAGGTTAATGTCCGTACTCAGCTATAAATTTAATACGCATCAAACGAACCTCCTCTTCGGTAAATTCATCCTCACCCAATTCTTTTAAAGCTTCTTCTAAAGAATCGGTTTCAGCCTCGCGGAAATAATCGAAAATTTCTTCTTGTTTTTCTTCATCTACCACTTCATCAATATAGTAATTGATATTGACTTTAGTTCCAGAAGAAACAATGGTTTCAATTTCAGAGATAATTTCGTTCAAGGTAATTCCCTTGGCATTGGCGATATCTTCCAAAGAAAGTCTTCTGTCGATGCTTTGAATGATATGAACTTTTAATCCTGATTTATTTACAACTGATTTCACGACCAAATCCTGAGGTCGCTCAATTTCATTCTCCTTTACATATTTACTGATCAGGGCACAAACCTCCTTTCCGTAACGTTGAGCTTTACCCTGTCCTACCCCTGAAATCCTTGATAATTCATCAATGTTAATGGGGTATTGAGAAGCCATTTCGGAAAGTGAAGTTTCCTGAAATAAAACATAGGGAGGCAGATTCAGTTGTTTGGCCTGTTTCTTTACGAGGTCTTTCAACATAGAAAATAGTGCCTCATCAAGCGCTACATTTCCTCTTCCGCCGGCCGACATTGCTGCGTCTTCTTCATCAGCAATGGCATCGTAATCGATATCTCTGGTAAACTGAATGGAGTATGGGCTTTCCATAAAGGCCAGGCCTTTGGGTTCCAACTTCAACAATCCGTAATTTTCAATATCCTTTGACAAAAAATCATGCACCAGGGCCTGACGGATAACGGCATTCCAATATTTTTCACTTTCATGAACCCCTTTTCCAAAAATATCGAGGGCTTCGTGTTTGTAGGATTTGGTTTGAGCGGTGCGCATGCCGGTAAGCACATTAACAACATGCTTGGCTTTAAATTTCTCTTTAACCTCCTGAACGGCCTCTAGTACCAGCAACAGGCTATCCTCTGCTTCAAACTTTTGTTTAGGGAACTTGCAATTATCGCATTGGCTATTGCAATTTTTTTCATCGTATTCCTCACCAAAATAATGCAACAATGTTTTCCTTCTGCAGATAGAAGATTCAGCATAGGCAACCGTTTCCAACAATAGTTGTTTGCCAATTTCCTGTTCAGAAACCGGTTTACCTTTCATGAATTTTTCTAACTTAACAATATCTTCATAGGCATAAAAGGTAATACAGTTACCCTCGCCCCCATCACGACCTGCACGGCCGGTTTCCTGATAATAGCCTTCTAGACTTTTTGGGATATCGTGATGAATAACAAAACGAACATCCGGTTTATCAATTCCCATTCCAAAGGCAATGGTAGCAACAATCACGTCCGCTTCCTCCATCAAAAATTTATCCTGATGAGAAGCGCGAGCATTGGCTTCTAAACCTGCGTGGTAAGGCAAGGCTTTGATACCGTTTACAACAAGAATTTCGGCAATTTCTTCTACCTTTTTTCGGCTCAGGCAATAAACAATTCCTGACTTTCCGGGATGTTGTTTGATGTACTTTATAATTTCACGAGCAACATCATGTTTAGGTCTAACCTCGTAATACAAATTATCTCTATTAAAAGAAGATTTGAAAACGGTTGCTTCGGGCATCCCTAAATTTTTCTGAATATCCTGTTGAACTTTAGGAGTTGCTGTTGCGGTGAGTGCCATGATGGGCACATGTCCGATTTGCTCAATAATAGGTCGCAGCCTACGATATTCTGGTCTGAAATCATGGCCCCATTCCGAAATACAATGCGCCTCATCAATAGCAAAAAAAGAAACTTTTACTTCCTTGAGGAAAGCAACATTTTCTTCTTTTGTGAGGGATTCAGGAGCCACATAAAGGAGCTTTGTTCTGCCATCCTTGATGTCTTTCTTCACCTTGGTAATTTCTGCTTTGGTGAGAGAAGAGTTCATGAAATGAGCTACCCCGTCATCGGTACCAAAATTTCTGATTGAATCCACCTGATTTTTCATCAAGGCAATTAATGGAGAAATAATGACTGCCGTGCCCGGGCACAGGAGTGCAGGCAATTGATAGCAGAGTGATTTACCGCCACCTGTTGGCATAATCACAAAAGTGTCCTTTCCGTCGAGTAAATTGTTGATGATCGCCTCTTGTTGACCTTTGAAGGCATCAAATCCAAAATATTTCTGTAGGGCGTCTGTCAATGACGTTTCTACTTCCAACATCTTTTTTTGTCTTGGTTTTTTAGTAATAAATTTGCTTTTCAAAGATATAACAAATTTTCCGTTTACTTTGTCATTTGCAAAAGGAAAACACTTAAAAAAACCATCTTTTTGGAAAAATTCGCTGACATATTAGAAAACGCCCGACAAACCTTTGAAATAGAGGCACAAAGTATTCTGGATATGATTCCTGCCCTTGACGTAAATTTTGTTAAGTCGGTTGAAATCATCAAAAATACCACCGGTAGGGTTGTCTTAACTGGAATTGGGAAAAGTGCCATTATTGCTCAAAAAATAGCGGCCACTCTTAACTCTACTGGTAGTCCGTCGGTTTTTATGCATGCTGCTGATGCCATTCATGGTGATTTGGGTACCATAACAAAAGATGATGTGGTAATTTGCCTAAGCAAAAGTGGAAACACCCCTGAAATTAAAGTAATTGTTCCCTTGCTGAAATCGGGAGGAAATCCATTGATTGCTATTGTAGGCAATACTGAATCCTTTTTAGCCTTGAATGCAGATTACGTGCTGAACACATCGGTAGAAAAAGAAGCATGTCCAAACAACCTCGCTCCTACCAGCAGCACCACTGCCCAATTAGCGATGGGCGATGCACTTGCTGTTTGTGTACTTTTAGAAAAGGGTTTCTCTCGGCAAGACTTTGCAAAGTATCATCCCGGTGGAACTTTGGGAAAAAAATTATACCTAAGGGTTAACGAGATATCTAGAAACAATGAAATTCCGGTGGTAGATTATGAGGATTCACTTAAAAAAGTGATTCTTGAAATATCATCAAAAAGATTAGGGGCAACAGCTGTTTTCCATTCAGGTAAATTGGTTGGAATTATTACAGATGGTGATATCCGGCGGTCGTTGGAAAAATCAGATTCTATCAATGAAATCAAGGCCTTCCAAATTATGAATCCCCAACCAAAAATGATAGAAGGAGAAGAATTAGCAGCCGAAGCTTTGTTACAAATGCAACAAAACAATATTATGCAGCTTCTGGTCCTTCAAAACGGAAATTTTTCAGGCTTTGTTCATATGCACGATTTAATAAAAGAGGGAATAATTTAAAATGATTACCGTTCAATCCTTCACTTTTAATCCCTTTAGTGAAAATACCTTTTTGCTATACGATGAAACATTGCAATGTATTATAATCGATCCGGGTTGTAGCGGAACCCGAGAAGAAAATGAACTGAAAAGTTTTATTGAAAAAAATAATTTAAAACCCATCCTTCTCTTTAACACCCATTGCCATATTGACCATATTCTTGGCAACGCCTTTGTTCATAAAACGTATGGCCTTCATCCGGTTTACCATCCAGAAGAAGAGGCTAATTTAGCCATGGGAGAAAGCGTTGCCCAAATGTATGGTATACCCTACCATTCCTCTCCAAAGGCCTTGCATCATTTGAATGAGCCGCAACTTTTGTCATTTGGAAATTCTTCTTTAAAAATTCTTTTTACTCCGGGTCATTCTGCCGGCAGCCTTAGTTTATATGCAGAAAAGGAAAACTTTCTCATCGGAGGAGATGTATTGTTTAACCGAAGCATCGGAAGAACTGATTTGCCCGGAGGTGACTTCAAAACGTTGGAACGCTCTATTTTATCAAAGCTTTATACCCTACCCGATCACACCAAAGTTTATTGCGGACACGGGGATCCTACCACCATCGGTGAAGAAAAAATACACAACCCTTTTGTAAAATTTTAAAAGGCCTTATGGAATTTTGATTGGCGCTGCATCCATGAATAGGAAAATAAAACCTATTCATTATGCAAGCTGTTTCAAACCCTCGTCCCTTTGCTGATGCACGTGATCATCAGTTACTATTTTTAACCCTTTTCCTGAGCACCGGACTACTATGGCTGGGTTGGTCAGACAATTTAATCAGAATTCCCATTGTGATTTCAGTTTCACTGCTAACCCAATGGTTCTTCGAAAAATACTGGTTAAAACGAGAACAGGTTAGCGGTTTAAAAAGTGCGCTGATTACTGCTCTATCCCTGAGTATACTTTTTCGCGCCAATGAGCCATTTACCTTTGTATTGGTTGCAATTATTGCGGTGGGTTCTAAATTTTTTCTTAGAGACAAACAGCGGCATTTTATTAATCCGGCAAACTTCGGCATCATCATTATGCTATTGTTCTATAAAGACGGCTGGATATCTCCGGGCCAATGGGGCGTGAAAGAGGCATGGCCATTAATGATAGGCATACCCGGATTAATGG
>B570J29032_109957527_pt1 | contig 10052 bp, 9 predicted proteins | sample LakMenEpi16Nov12_FD_29032 | JGI IMG/M metagenome (IMG submission 29032)
TAATTATAGGGTTTTGGGGTTCTAGAGAAAGAAAAATAAGAGCAGCTTTTTTTTTTTTTTTATATACTTTGTTAGGCTCTGTATTAATGCTATTATCGATTTTATATGTATATTATCAAATTGGGACTACAGATTTTGAAATATTATCTACAGTTTCATTTACATTAAAAGAACAAAAACTTTTATGGTTATCTTTTTTTGCTTCTTTTGCTACAAAAGTTCCCATGGTACCTGTTCATATTTGGTTACCTGAAGCTCATGTAGAAGCACCAACAGCAGGTTCTGTTATATTAGCAGGAATTTTATTAAAATTAGGTACTTATGGTTTTGTTCGTTTTTTATTTCCATTTTTTCCTGAGGCATGCTACTATTTTTCTCCATTAGTTTATTCTATAGCTGCTGTTAGTATAATTTATACTTCACTAACAGCTATTAGACAAACTGATTTTAAAAAAATAATAGCCTATACTTCTGTAGCTCATATGAATTTAGTTATTTTAGGTTTATTTAGTTTTAATGTTATAGGTATAGAAGGTGCTCTATTGCAAAGTTTAAGTCATGGATTTGTTGCAAGTGCACTATTTGCGATTATAGGTGTTGTTTATGATAGGTACCATACTAGAACGGTGAAATATTACGGAGGTTTAGTCCATATAATGCCGATTTATATTATTATTTTTTTATTTTTTACTATGTCAAATATAGGCTTACCGGGAACAGGAAGTTTTGTAGGCGAATTTTTGATTTTAGTAGGTTCTTTTCAAACTAATATTTTTATTACATTTATAGGCGCTACAAGTATGATTTTAGGAGGTTGCTATTCTTTATGGTTATTTAATCGTATTGCCTATGGAAATTTAAAAACTCAATATATAACAAAATTTATTGATTTAAATAAAAGAGAAGTTTATATTTTTTTACCTTTAATTTTAGGTACAATTTTAATGGGTTTATACCCTAATATTTTTTTGGATCCTATACATTTAAGCGTAAATTTATTGTTACAATGGATGCAATTTTAATTTTTATAGTTCTCATCGTCTAAAGGTTTAGGACATTACTCTTTCAAGGTAATAATACGAGTTCAAATCTCGTTGAGAATATAAAGTTATTTTAAGTACTGAAAAAATAAAAATGATTTTAAAAAAAAAAGAAATAAAAAAAAAAATACAAAATTTTACAATAAATTTTGGACCTCAGCATCCAGCGGCTCATGGTGTATTAAGGCTTGTATTAGAATTAAAAGGAGAAATAATAGAACGAGCAGATCCCCATATTGGTTTATTGCATAGAGGGACTGAAAAATTAATTGAATATAAAACTTATTTACAAGCACTACCTTATTTTGATAGATTAGATTATGTTTCAATGATGTCTCAAGAACATTCATATTGTTTAGCCGTTGAAAAATTAACGAATAGTTCTGTTCCTTTAAGAGCTCAATATATTAGAGTATTATTTGCAGAATTAACTCGTATTTTAAATCATTTATTAGCTGTTGGTTGTCATGCAATGGACGTAGGTGCTATGACTCCGATGTTATGGTCTTTTGAGGAACGTGAAAAATTAATGGAATTTTATGAACGTGTGAGTGGTGCTAGAATGCATGCAGCTTATTTTAGACCTGGGGGTGTAAATTTAGATTTACCTATAGGTTTTTTAGATGATATTTACATATTTGTAGAACAGTTTAATTTAAGGTTAAATGAAATTGAAGATATGTTATCAGAAAATAATATTTGGAAACAAAGACTTGTTGATATTGGAATTGTATCATTTTCAGATGCTCTAAATTGGGGGTTTAGCGGAATAATGTTGCGTGGTTCTGGTATAAATTGGGATCTTAGAAAAAGTCAGCCTTATGAGGTTTATAAAGAATTAAATTTCAAAATTCCTGTAGGATCAAAAGGTGATTGTTATGATCGCTATATTCTTCGTATACTAGAAATGAAAGAATCTTTAAAAATAATAAAGCAATGTCTTGATAAAATACCTAACGGTAATATTAAAAATGACGATAGAAAAATATCAATACCTTTACGAAAAAATCTTAAAAATTCTATGGAATCCTTGATACATCATTTTAAGTTTTCAACTCAAGGAATCCAACCTTTACCTGGTGAAACCTATATAGGAAGCGAAGCTCCTAAAGGTGAATTTGGTGTTTATTTAATCTCTGATGGGACTAATAAACCTTTTAGATGTAAAATTAAATCTCCTGCTTTTAGCCATTTACAATCTTTAAATTTTATGTCAAAAGAACATTTAATAGCAGATGTTGTGACTATTATAGGTACCCAAGATATAGTTTTTGGTGAAGTTGATAGATAAATAATTTAAAAATGAGTTATAATAATATAAAAAAAAAAAAATCAATAACTATATTTTCTGATGGAAGTTTTTCTATCATAAAAAATAGTGTATTAAAAAGAATTATTTTTTTTGAAAAAGACGAACGTAATTCAAGTTTATGGCTACAATTTAATAAATTACAAAAACCAATAAATAACTTTAGTTATATAAATAAATTTTTAATAAAAAATAAAGCATAATTAAAATGAATCTTAATTTAATAACTTTAGCTAATATAAAAATGATTGTTAAAACATTTCCTATAAAAAGAATTCAAATTTTTAAAGAAGAAATTGTCATTTATATTGATAGTTCTTTTATATTATATTTTTTAGTTTTTTTAAAATATCATACTTTATGTCAGTATAAAATATTGATTTCTCTTTCTGGAATTGATTATATAAAAAAACAAAATAGATTTGAACTAGTTTATGATTTATTAAGTGTTAAATTCAATAGTAGAATAAGAATAAAATTATCTGTAAATCAACTTCAAATGGTAGAATCTTGTGAAAATGTTTATATTGCTGCTGGTTGGTTTGAAAGTGAAATTTTTGATATGTTTGGTATTTTTTTTTCGAATCATAGTAATTTAAGAAGAATTTTAACAGATTATGGTTTTGAAGGTTATCCTTTAAGAAAAGATTTTCCTTTAAGTGGTTTTATTGAGCTAAGGTATGATGATTCGCAAAAAAGAATAGTAACTGACTATATTCAATTTTCTCAAGAATATAGAACATTTGATTTTTTAAGTCCTTGGAAATGAAAAGTTTAATACAAAACGACAAAATAAAGCGAAAAAAATTGCTTCTTTTTGAAGCTAATAGATTTATATTAAAAGCTATTCTAAAAAATAAAATCTTATTATTGTCAATAAAATTTAATATAATGTTAAAACTAATCAGTGTATCGAAGTGCAGTTCAAGAAATAAAATTAACAATTATTGTATTTATACTTTTAGAAAAAAAAGTATTTTAAGTAAATTTAGAATGTCTAGATTAATTTTTTTAAATTTAAGTAGATTTGGACAAATAGCTGGAATAAAAAAATCTGTTTGGTAAAATTATTAATTTGTTCGTTTATTTTTTTGGGGTATAGCCAAGTTGGTAAGGCATTTGCTTTTGGTGCAAATATTCAGAGGTTCGACTCCTTTTACCCCAAACAAATGAAATTATTAACTCTATTTTAGTTTGTTTTTTATGTATTTAATTTTAATTTTTTTACCTTTTATTAGTTCAATTACTGTCGGAATGTTCGGCAAAAAACTAGGAACAGATGGATCTTCATTTATTTCAGTATGTAGTTTATTTTTTACATTTATAAGTTCATTATTTTGTTTTTATGAAGTAGGTTTATCTAATAGTTTTGTTTTTATAAAATTGGTAAAATGGATTGATTCAGATTTATTACAAGTTGATTGGGGGTTTTTGTTTGATTCTCTTACTGTTGTTATGTGTTGTGTTATAACTTTTATTTCTTTTTTAGTTCATTTATATTCTACAGAGTATATGTCTCATGATCCACATTTACCTAGATTTATGTCTTATTTATCTTTATTTACATTTTTTATGTTGATTTTAGTAACTGCAGATAATTACGTTCAAATGTTTGTTGGTTGGGAAGGTGTTGGTTTATGTTCTTATTTGTTAATAAATTTTTGGTTTACTAGAATTCAAGCCAATAAAGCTGCAATTAAAGCTATGATTGTAAATAGAATAGGAGATTTTGGATTAATATTAGCTATTTTAGTAATTTTTATAAATTTTAAAGCTCTTGATTACGCTACTGTTTTTTCTTTAATACCTTTTTATATAAATGAACACTTTACCTTATTGTATTTTGAATTTAATTTACTAAGTGTTATAAGTTTTTTTTTATTTGTAGGTGCTATAGGTAAATCGGCTCAATTAGGCCTTCACACATGGTTACCTGATGCGATGGAAGGGCCTACTCCTGTTTCAGCGTTAATACATGCAGCTACAATGGTAACTGCAGGCGTATTTTTAATTGTTCGTAGTTCATGTTTATTTGAATATTCTTTACATATTTCTCAAATTGTTACTATTCTTGGTGCGAGTACTGCTTTTTTTGCAGCATCTATCGGTTTATTACAGAATGATTTAAAACGAGTTATAGCTTATTCTACATGTAGTCAATTGGGTTATATGATTTTTGCTTGTGGTTTATCTAATTATTCAGTTGGAATTTTTCATTTAGCAAATCATGCTTTTTTTAAAGCATTATTGTTTTTAGCTGCAGGTTCAGTAATTCATGCAATTATCGATGAACAAGATATGAGAAAAATGGGTGGGTTAAAAAATAAAATACCTTTCACTTATTCTATTATGGTTATTGGTTCTTTAGCTTTAATAGGATTTCCATTTTTAACAGGATTTTACTCAAAAGATGTTATATTAGAATTAGCTTATGGAAAATTTAGTACCTCTGGATATTTTAGTTATATTTTAGGTACGTGTGGTGCTTTTTTTACTTCTTTTTATTCAACAAGACTTTTATATTTAACTTTTTTATCAAAACCTAATGCTTATAAATCAGTTTTATTTTTGACTAAAGAGTCAATGATTTATCCTATTAATATTGTATTAGCTTTATTGGCAATACCTAGTATTTTTATTGGATATTATCTTAAAGATATGTTAATAGGATTAGGTTCTGATTTTTGGGGTAATTCTATATACGTTTTACCTGAAAATATGAATAGAATTGATGCTGAATTTATAAATCAATGTATTAAATTATTACCTTTAATGTTAACTTTTACAGGTTTTTTTTTTGCTTTTATTTTTTATACTTTTTTTAATTTTTTTTTATTTAATTTAAAAGTATCAAATATAGGAAAAAAAATTTATAATTTTTTAAATAAAAAATGGTTTTTTGATAAAATATATAACGAATATCTAGTTCAAAATGTATTAAATATTAGTTATAGAATAAGTTATAAAATTATAGATAGAGGGATTATTGAAATTTTTGGTCCTTTAGGTTTAACAAAAATAGTATCTAAAAAAGCAGTTTTTTTATCTAAATTACAAAGTGGTTTTTTATATCATTATACGTTAATTGTTTTAATTGCAAGTACATTTTCTTTATTAATTCGACAAATTTGTTTACAATATGAGTTTTTAATCGATTTTAAAATAAGTATTTTATTTTTTTTATTTATTTTCTATTTTATAGCTTTAAAAAATAAATTTTAAATTTATTTAATCAATTATGAAATTAAATATATGTTTTTTATCACGAGTGTTTTTTATTTATATATAAAATTAGATAATTTAACTTTTTCTTTAATTAGAGAAGAATATTTTTCTTTGTTTTTAATAATTTTAACAGCTAGTGTTTTGAGTTTTATTATTCTTATATTGTCTTATTTTTTAGCAATTCAAAATCCCGAATCAGAAAAATTATCGACTTACGAATGTGGATTTGAACCTTATGAAGATGCTAGATTACAGTTTGATGTAAAATTTTATTTAATAGCTATTTTATTTTTAGTTTTTGATATAGAAACTGTATTTATCTATCCTTGGTGCATTTCTATAAGTCAGTTAAATATTATAGGTTTTTGGTCTATGATTGATTTTATTTTTGAATTATGTATAGGATTATTTTATATTTGGAGATTAGGAGCCTTGAATTGGGACTGAAAAAAAAATATTAAATTGAATTATTTTTATGTAAATAATATAAAAATTAATCATATAGAAAAAGATAAAAATATTATAGATTATTTAGAAAATATAAACATTAAAATACCTCATTTTTGTTACCATCAAAATTTATCTATAGCTGGAAATTGTCGTATGTGCTTAGTTGAATTAAAAAATTCGCCCAAACCATTAATATCTTGTGCTATGCCTATTAATAATAAAATGGAAATTTTTACTGATAGTCCTCTAGTAAAAAAAGCTCGAGAAAATATTTTAGAATTTTTATTATTAAATCATCCTCTAGATTGTCCAATTTGTGATCAGGGAGGTGAATGTGACTTACAAGATCAATCTTTAATTTTTGGGTTAAGTAAAAAAAGATTTTATTCTTATAAAAGAAGTGTTACAAATAAAAATTTAGGCTCTATTATAAAAACTGTAATGACTCGTTGTATTCATTGCACTAGATGTGTTAGATTTGCTAAAGAAATTGCGGGAACTGAAGATTTAGGTGTTTTTGGACGTGGTTATTCTACTGAAATAGGTACCTATGTAGAAAAAATTTTTAATTCTGAAATTTCTGGTAATGTTAGTGATATTTGTCCTGTTGGTGCTTTAACTTTTAAACCTTATTCATTTTTTGATAGATCTTGGGAATTAAAAAATATTTTTTCTATAGATTATTCTGACGGATTAAATTTAGATATTAAAGTCTCTATAAAAAATGATTCTTTTATAACAAAAATTACGCCTTATTTTAATAATCAGAAAAATATTGAAAGTTGGATTTCTGATAAAACAAGATTTTCTTTTGATGGTATGTTTTCTTTAGAAAGACTATCTTATTTAGTCTTAATGAATGAAAAATCTTTTTTAAATAAGACGATAATATGGAAACAAATGTTTAAAGAGATTTTGTTACTTTTGTATTTTCAAAATCATTTTAAAAAACATTTGTTACAATTATCTAATATTATAATTATTATAAAAAATTCTATTAGTATAGAACTTTTAAATTTTTTAATGTTGTTAGAAAAAAAGTATAAATTTATTAAAATTAGACAAGTAAATTCTTTTTTTAATTGTCGAGATTTAGAAAATAATTTATTAATTAATACTGTAAATAATGTTTCAAAATTAAATTTATCTAATTTAATTTTATTCATTGGTTTAAATACACGTTTAGAAAGTGCCACTTTAAATATAAAATTAAAACAAAGATATGTAAAAGGAAATATCAAATTTTTTACAATAAATTCATTAATAGATTTAACTTATCCTACTATAAATTTAGGTTCTAATTTAAATGTTTTAAAACAAATAGTTGAAGGAACACATTTTTTTTGTCAAGAATTAAAATTTGCAAAAAATCCTATTTTGATTTATAATTCTAATTTATTAGCTAGGACTGATTCATCTATTATAAGTTTTTTATTAAATTATTTAAGTACTAAAATAAAAATAAAAACAGATAATTGGAAAGGTATAAATTGTATTAGTTCTTCATTAAATGAAGTAAGTATCAATTTAATAGGTTTAATAAAATCTTTTAGAGAAGAAGATTTTATAAATTCTGAGGGGTTATATTTTATAAATTCTAACGTCTATTCTATAAATATTTTAAAATTACTAGAGTTAAAATTATTAAATTATTTTAATAAAGAATATTTTAATTTTATTATAGAGCAAAATAATATTTTATCTAACAATTATAAAAAAAATTTAAGTAAATTAAATAGTTGTGTCTATATAGGTTTAACAAATTTAAATTTATTTGAAGATTTTGGATTATACCAAACTTCTGATGGAGATTTTAAAACTACAATTAAAATAATTCCGGTTGCAAATAAATATTCAAAAAGTAATTGGCATATTTTAAGAAGACTATTTCTACATATAGATAATAATTTATTTTTGGAAAAAAAAATTACGTTACCTTTTAAAAATTATTTAACTTTTTTAAACTATATTAATTATCAAACACTACCAAATATATCCTTTAATGGAATAAATATAAAAATTTTAAATTTAAAATCTAATAAATTATTTATTATTAAAAATTATTCAAAACATATTTTAAATAAAAAATTAATTAAAACAAAAACAATTTTATGGATTGATGATTTTTATATTGGAGGAAAAGATTTATATAGTCAATTTTCAAAAGTAATGATTACTTGTTCTAAATCTTTAAGATCTCTAGCTACAAATTTTGTATATAAAGTTTAATAGTATATAAAATGTTATCTAATGTATTAAAAATAAAAAATTATTTAATTTTTATAAGTTTTATTTTTATAATTTGTTTGTTTGAAAGTATTAAATTAAAACCTTATAAAAATTCTTTTTGCGATGCAGCAGAAAATTTACAATTTGATTTTCAAGAAGCTGCGACACCTTCAATGGAAGGTATTATCAATTTTAATTATAATTTAACATTTGTTATTTGTTTTATTTTAGTTTTTGTGTCTTGGTTATTATCAAACTGTATATTTTATTATTTAGAATATAACAATATAAATGCTTCTAAATTTACTCATTCAAACGAACTAGAAATAGTTTGGACAACAATACCTGCAATTATTTTATTATTTTTAGCGACACCTTCTTTTAGTTTGTTATATTCTATGGATGAAATAACGGATCCTACTTTATCTTTTAAAATTATAGGTCATCAATGGTATTGGAGCTATGAATTTTCAGATTATAATTATTTTTTATGCGGTACTGATAATGAAGGTACTAAAATAAAGTATGATTGCTATATGACTAATTTAGAGACATTACCAGAAAAACAAGGTTATTTTAGATTATTGGAAACAAATAAAAGAATTTTATTACCTATTAAAACTCATATAAGATTGTTAGTGAGTTCAGCTGACGTTTTACATAGCTGGACAGTACCTTCATTTGGTGTAAAAGTCGATGCTTGTCCGGGTAGATTAAATCAATTAAATTTGTTTATAAAACGAACTGGATTATTTTTTGGACAGTGCAGTGAAATTTGTGGTGTAAATCATGCATTTATGCCTATAGCTGTTGCTTGTGTAGAACAAAAAATTTATAGTATGTTTGTTTTTGAACAAATGATAAAGTATTTAAATTAAAAAAAAAAATTATTTCTATGATTTTCTTAAAATTTAAGCAAATAAAAAATTTTCTTATTAATAAATATATTTTCAAGTCAAAAACAAATAATTTTATAAATAATTATTATTTATTTTATTTTAATCAAATTAAAACAACTCACCATTGGCATTTAGTTGATCCTAGCCCTTGGCCGATTTTGGGTGCTTTAAGTGCTTTTTGCGTTACTTCTGGTGGAGTTTTATATATGCATAATTATATCGGGGGTAATCAATTATTTAAATTTGGAATTTTTAGTCTTATTTTTGTAATGTATGTTTGGTGGAGAGATATTATTAGAGAAGCTACTTTTGAAGAACAACATAATACAGCTGTTCAACGAGGTTTAAGGTTAGGTATGCTATTATTTATTATTTCTGAGATAATGTTTTTTTTTGCTTTTTTTTGGGCTTTTTTTCATTCAAGCTTAGCACCAGTGTATAATATTGGTGGGGTTTGGCCTCCTAAAGAAATTTTAACTATAGGAGCTTCAGGTATACCTTTAACAAATACAATATTTTTATTGAGTTCTGGGGCAACAGTTACATGGGCTCATCATGCTATAAGAGGAAAAGCTAAAAAACACACTATAATAAGTTTATTGTTTACTATTATTTTAGCTGTGCTTTTTACTTTATTGCAAGGCTATGAGTATCTAAATGCGTCATTTAATATAAATGATAGTATTTTTGGGTCTTGTTTTTATATGACTACTGGATTTCATGGATTTCATGTTTTTATAGGTACGTGTTGTTTATTTATTTCTTTTTTAAGAGTTGTATTTAATCATTATACGGCAACACATCATTTTGGATTAGAAGCAGGTATTTGGTATTGGCATTTTGTAGATGTTGTTTGGTTATTTTTATTTGTTATGGTATATTGGTGGGGTGCTTAAAAAA
>B570J29032_109957523_pt1 | contig 10048 bp, 2 predicted proteins | sample LakMenEpi16Nov12_FD_29032 | JGI IMG/M metagenome (IMG submission 29032)
CTTCGATAGTCGGTTATGAGTTGAATTGGGGAGATGGTTCTCCCTTAGTAACTGGTTTAACTCAATCAAGTTTCCCATTAAATCATACCTACAATTCGTATGGAATTTTTAATTTAGTATTCAAAGCAATCTATACAAATGGGTGTGAGAGAGATACCATTATTCAAGTTATTAATCAAACGAATCCATCCATTGGATGTACGGGTCCTGGAAATACCTTAGGCTGTTTGCCTGTTCAATATTTGTTTATCATATCTGGGTATCAACAAAACACGACGGGTACAACGTATACTTGGGATTTTGGCGATGGGACTAGCCCTATCACTTGGAATTCAGTTATTACCGATTCTATATATCATACATTTAATACCACCTCATGTGGTCAAGCTCAGAATCAATTTATAGTTTCCGTTTCTGCTCAAAACGCTTGTGCTGCAACAACCGCCACAGTAAATGGGATTAAAATCTTTTCAAAAGGGCATGCCAATTTTACCATAAACGACTCAGTAAGTTGTGTATATACACCCGTATATTTTACCAATACAAGTATTAACGGCTATAATTCTCCAACCTGTAACACCACTACAACTTACCTCTGGAACTTTGGTGATCCTAACACTACGGCTGATACTTCTAATTCATTTAACCCTCCACCTTATACCTATACCGCTACAGGTACATATACAGTAACTTTGGTTTCGTATAGTGGATGCGGAAACGATACCATCCAAAAACTAGTTTGTATAGAAGAGAATAATGTAGATTTCACGTCAGGGCCAATAAGTAATTGTGTGTTATCAACAGTCCAATTTACAAATACATCTGTGAGTACAAGCTGTATTAATACACCTTATACTTGGAGTGTTACAAAATTATCTAATACATGTGTGGCTGACTCGTTGAATGACTATGTCTTTACATCTGGGACTTCGACTTCAATTAGCCCTACCATTAGATTTAATAACCAAGGGCAATATAGAGTAAGGCTTGAACACACAAATTCGTGTGGTACAGCATATAAGGATACCCTTTTTCTGATAAAGAGAAATCCAATTATAACCATGTCGGTCGCTGATACAATTTGTGAAAACTCACCATTTAGTCCAATAGCAATTATTCAAAATTGCGCTTCTAATGCGCTTACCTATTTGTGGAATTTTCCAAGTGCAACTCCCTCCTCATCTACTTTATCGAATCCAACTGTAAGTTTCCCTCCTGGTACTTATACTTATTCTCTAACTGTATCTAGTGAGTGTGGTTCTTCTACTATCACCAAGATACTTACAATCATACCACAGCCAACAATCATGTTAACTTCTATTTCTAACAATTCTATTTGTTTAGGATCAAATGATACACTGACTGCCACTGGGGCAATTAGTTATACATGGCAAGGTCCATCGATTGGAAGTATATCAGGTAGTTCGATAATAGTTTCTCCTTTATCTAATTCTACTTATACAGTAACTGGTACTTCAACGTTTGGATGTACGGCAACAAGCACAATTTCTTTAGCAATCAATCAGCCCCCCTCATTTACGCTGAGCATTGCTCCGCCTAGTTGCGTTCCTGGTAATGATGCTGAATTAACTATAAATGCTACAGGTGGGTTACCCGCTTATAGTTATAAATTAAATACGCTTGTACAAGCTTCACCTATTTTCAATTCATTGGGTGTAGGTGTGTACACTATTTCCGTTATCGATGCTAATCAATGCAGCTATTCCACCACGCAAACTATTGCAACGCCTAATGCACCCACCTTTTCAAATGTAACCCATACAAATATTCTTTGCCATGGAGATAGTAATGGAAGCATTCAAGCTACTGCTACTGGAGGTACTGGTTCCTTGCAATATACATTGCAGCCAAATAATATCACAAATACATCGGGTACATTCAGCACATTGACAGCTGGCATCTACACCGTAATTGTAACAGACAATGCGGGTTGTAGTGCTATAACGACGGTAAACGTAAATCAACCTTTAGTATTATCTATAGCATCATCTACTACACCTGTATCTTGTTTTGGTCAAAATAATGGAGAGATTTTTCTGAATGCCATAGGAGGTGCTAGCCCTTATAGTTATCAAATACAGTCACCTTTATTTACAAATTCTACTGGAATATTTAACACATTGGCAGTAGGTACATACACGGCTACTCTAACGGATGCTAACAATTGCAGTGTATCAACAATTGTAAATGTAAGCCAGCCCAATGTTTTAAGTTGGTCTTCTCTGTCATCAACAAATCTTTTATGTAATGGTATTAACACCGGCGGAATCAATGTGCAACTGGCTGGTGGTGTAAGCTCTTATACTTATACATTGAGTCCGGGGGCAGTTTCCAATACGACAGGTAGTTTTATTGGACTAGGCGCGCAAGCATATACTGTAATGGCAGTTGATGCAAATAATTGTAGTTTGACCACTAGTGTAACCTTAACCCAACCAACACCATTGCTCATTTCCTCTATCACAAATACTAATCCAACGTGTATTCCCGGCAACGATGGCTCGCTGACCATAAATGCAAATGGAGGGGTAGGTCCATACAGTTATGCCATTTCGCCAAGCAATATTTTTGGTGCTAGCAATACATTTAATAACTTGTCTGCAAATACATATACTGTTATTGCTAAGGATGCAAATCTTTGCACTGTAAGTAGTGTCTACATCATTTCCACGCCTAATTCACCTCAAATAGTAAATATTGTAACCAATAATGCAAGTTGTAATCCCGGCAATGATGGCTCGCTGGTTATAACAGCAAATGGAGGCTTGCCTCCTTATCAATATAGTATCAGTACTTTTCCGGGTATATTTAATTCCTCAGCTAATTTTAGTGCTTTATCTGTAGGCGTATATACTTTAACTGCTAAAGACGCTAATGGATGTACAGGAAGTTCAACTGCAAGTATTAATACTCAGTCTGCTCCTATAATAAATTCTGTAAATTTAACAAATGCCACTTGTAATCCAGGCTGCAATGGTTCTGCCTTGGTATTTGCTAGTTCTGCATTCTCATTACAATATAAAGTTGACAATGGGGCTTTTCAAACTAATGCTCAATTTATTAATTTATGTGCAAATACCTATACCATTACTGTTAAGGATACCAATAACTGTGCAGCAAGTACAATAATAAATATCAATACGAATAATACAGTTCAACTTAATGTTGATTCCGTAAATAATATCTCTTGCAATGGACTTAGCAATGGGGAAATACATGTAAGCGCCATAGGTGGAGTTTTGCCTTTTACCTTTTTACTTCAACCGGGAAGTATCAGTAATACTACGGGTAATTTTACTTCCTTAGCACCAAATGTGTATACCATTACTTCAACTGACGTGAACGGATGTAGTCAAAGTACAATTGTAAATGTAACTGAACCCTCGCCGTTAAATTTATCTTCCCCGCAATTGACTCATGTAACTTGCTTTGGAGGGAATAATGGTATTATTTCCGTGAATGGATCTGGTGGCACTGGGCAAATAAACTTTAATATTCAACCCAATAATATTACTAACACCACAGGTTCTTTTACCAATCTAATGGCTGGTACATATACCATAGTCGCTACTGATCTTAATGGCTGTTCAATCTCAATAATCGCAACTATCAATCAACCTTCCATACTTCAAATTTCGAATATCAGCAATACCGTACCTACGTGCGTACCTTCGAATAATTCTACACTTACCATCTTGGCCAATGGAGGGACTTTACCTTACACTTATTCTATTGGTGGTTCATTTCAAAGCAGCAACGTGTTTTCAAATCTTGGTCCTTCCACCTATACCATAACTGTTCTTGATGCAAATAACTGTAGTGTTACCTCTACGTGGTCAATTATACTTCCCAACTCGCCTATTTTCAATACCTCAAGTAGCGTCAATGTGTTATGCTTTGGCGACAGCACAGGTTCAATAGCTGCCCTAGCCTTGGGTGGTACAGGTTTAATAAGTTATACCCTCAATCCAGGGAACATTACTAACCAAAATGGCATTTTTAGTTCATTGTATTCGGCCAATTATACCATAATTGCCACAGATATTTTAGGTTGCTCTGCTTCTACCAATATAGCAATAAGCCAGCCTCAGAAGCTTATATTTTCAAACATCAATACCACACCCATCAGTTGTAATGGGGGCAGTACTGGATCTGTTGCTGTAACTATGTCTGGTGGTAATCCAAATTATTCTTATACTTTATCGCCAAACAATATTACCAATACGCTAGGTACGTTTGCTTCCCTTCCTGCAGGTGGTTATACAATTTCTGTGGCGGATGCGAATGCATGTACCACATTTACATCTGTCGTAATTTCACAGCCACAACCCATTGTATTTAACGCCCCTTCTGTTCAGGACGTATTATGTTTCAACGACTCCACGGGTAGTATGGTTCAAACAGCCTCGGGTGGCTCTGGATTACTCACCTATTTAATCACACCAGGAAGTGTATCCAATACCAATGGACTATTCTCTAACCTTAGCTCAGGCACTTACACCATTTTGGCTACAGATATAAATGGATGCAGTGCTACTACTACCGGCCTTATTTCTCAGCCAAGCCCACTTAGCCTAGATAGTATAGTGAGTTCGGCTAGCTCCTGCCTTCCTATGAATATGACCATTTATGTAAGTGGTGGCTCAAGCCAGTATTTTTATTCATTAAATGGCGCACCCGTGGTAGCTTCAAATTATTTCAGTGGATTAAGTTCGGGGACCTATACCATAACGGTTACCGATAACAATGGATGTAGTGCATCAGGCACTCATACACTCCTACAACCCAATGCACCTGTTATATCTTCGTACAATGTTACTGACCCAAGTTGCTTTGGCCTGGCTAATGGAGCTATAAGCTCTATAGTCTCTAGCGGAGGCGCTGCACCTTACAATTATAATATTTCTCCTGGTGCTAGTTTTAATAATTTAGTGGCAGCTAGCTATACTGTTATCGTAACGGATGCTAACGCTTGTACAAATAGTACGTTGATCGTCATTAGCCAACCAAGTCCTTTAGCACTCAATACCCTAAGCGCAAATAATGTGACTTGCTTTAACCAAACTAATGGCGCTGTAAATATCAATTATGTAGGAGGTACAGGAACACTTACCTATACTTTGCAACCTACCAATAGTATCAATACCACGGGTATATATACCAATTTGGCTTCCAACACCTATACTATTACGGTAACTGATGCCGCTAATTGCTCTACTACTACGAGCCTACCTATTTCTAATCCCCCTCAACTACTATATACCAGTGTATCTACCACGCCCATATCATGCAATGGTGCCAACAATGCGAGTATCGTAGCTTTAGCTGGAGGTGGCACTGGCATGCTTACCTACACCATTTTCCCTGCTATATTACCACCAAATACCAATGGTGTGTTCAATGCCATGCCTGCCAATAATTATACGGTAACGGTTCAAGATGTAAATAACTGCTCTGCCGATACTACCTTTAGCTTTTCCCAACCACCACCCGTTACAGGGACATTCGTAGTACAAAGCCATGTGAGTTGCTACAACGGAAACAATGGCTTGGTATCTGTATTTGCTAATGGAGGCTATGCCCCTTTCCAGTATTACTTACTAGGCACTCCAATTGTCAATGCTACAGGTGTATTTAATAATCTTGCGGCTGGCACCTATTCTGTTCAAATCGTGGATGCTGCCTATTGCTCTACTATTATTTCGCCCATAGTGGTTACACAACCTAGCCCTATGCAGTGGAATTCTGTATATCTCCCACACATTACATGTTTTGGAAACACTACAGATTCTTTATTTGTATCAGCCAGTGGTGGTACTGGGGCTATGAATTATTCTATAAGTCCCTCTGGGCCTCAAAATAATTTTACAGGTAATTTTTACAACCTTACTGCACAAACCTATTCTGTAACAGCTCAAGATGCTAATAATTGCAGCCTAACTACCGCTGTTACCATTACCCAAAATCCATCTATCGTATTTCCGGTTTTGAATATAGAGCAGCCAGGATGCAATGGCGATTCAAATGGAAGAGTAGAGATATATGCCTCCGGAGGCACTGCCCCTTACTTGTATCAGTTAAATGGTTCTGCACCGAGCAGCAACTCCATCTTTACAGGCATACAAGCGGGTTACTACACCATTAGAGTTACGGATGCACTCAATTGTACAAAAGATACTAGTTTACTTTTGTATAATAATAATCGGTTGTATGCCGATGTACTTACTGTAGGCCCTGAAATTTGCAAAGAAGGAAAAGATGGTAGCATATACATAAAAGGGTCTGGCGGAGTTGGCACCCTTACCTATAGTTTATTGCCAGATTCTGTATCAAACAACAACGGATTATTTAATAATCTGGCTACTGGAAATTATACCGTTTACATTCGCGATTCGGTAGGATGCAATTATGATTCGGCGGTATTCATTTACCCAACATTTAATCCACTCAACATAAGTATATTAAAAAATGATTTGGGTTGTCTTGGAGTGGGTACTGAAGGATGGGCACAAGCAAACGTAACTGGCGGCGCACAACCTTATTCGTACGAATGGAATACTAATCCACCACAATATGCCGACCGCGCTACCGACCTTCGATTTGGATTATACATCGTAAAAGCGACAGATTTCAAAGGGTGCAAAATTGCCGATACAGTCTATATCAATCCTGGCGAATGCTGCGAGGAAGTATATATACCCAATGCATTCACACCCAATGGCGATGGCAAAAATGATGTATTTCGTGCCATTACCAGCGCTGGCATTCAACTCATACATTTCGATATTTATGATCGATGGGGCGAACGCGTATGGAGTACCGACGATTATACCAAAGGTTGGGATGGTAGCTTTAAGGTAGGCGATCAAAGCGCCCAAGGTAATACCAACTTTCATTACATATTCTCCTACAGATGCCTTACCAATAACATGGTCTATGTACGAAAAGGGGATGTAACACTATTAAAGTAGAATATCAAATTTTTTGTTTAACATAGCAGTCCATTTTGCTTGTTTCAGATATTGTTTTAAACGTATAGAGGCTTACCTACCTGTCCAATTGCTTTATCATTAATAGCAATACGTTAAGTGCAAATACTAAATACGTCGTTCTTGTAAAAATGGCCTACCTAAAGGATGGCATAAACTGTGTACAAACCGTTGGCAATATAGAGCGCTGCGAATCCGCTTGTTCCGTCTTGCCTAATTCACCTTCTAATTCAAGTCCAAATTCTGAAATTAACAAAAAGCAATAGTCATTCATATCGTGATTATTCGCAATACAGGCCGTATTGGAAAATGAATTCATGCTAAAAATGCGTTATTCTCAAAAAGAACTCTGCATAACTTAAAGTAAGGTTCATATTTGCTGACAACATTCATCAGTCAATCCTGACATGAACGTGAGAACAATCAATCAATATGATCCAAAAAAAATTATTAATTAATCCCGGATTTTGCAGCACAAGTGCACCACCCCATTGAAAAACAATTCATCATCTTAGCCCGGATTGTAGCAAGCTGCCGTGCAGCGCGAAAAGCCGGAGCGAGGATCAAAGGCAGCAAACAGGATGATGCTTCCAAAATTTCATCCTAATTCAGGCCACTTCAGACTACAAATTTGTGAGAATAAAATCGGTCATTTTTCGATAGAGATGCAAACGGGTAGAACCTCCACCGATTCCATGATTTTTATTGGGATAGGCTTCCGAATCGAATTCCTTTCCGGCATTGATGAGGGCTTTTTGCATTTCGAGTGCGTTTTGATAATGCACATTGTCATCAGCGGTGCCATGGATGAGTAAGTATTTTCCTTTCATCTGTTGCACCATATTCACCGGTGAATTATCGTCGTAACCCGAGGCATTGACTTGCGGTGTGCGCATATAACGCTCTGTGTAAATATTGTCGTAATAGCGCCAGTTCGTTACCGGTGCAACCGCGATGGCCATTTTAAAAACATCCGCTCCTTTGAGTAAACAAATACTGCTCATATACCCTCCATAACTCCATCCCCAAATGCCAATTCGGGCAGGATCGACATAGGATTGAGCCGCAAAATATTTAGCGACATCAATCTGGTCATCACTCTCGTATTTGCCCAATTGCAGGTAGGTTTTTTTCTTGAATGCTTCGCCCCGTAATCCGGTACCCGTTCCATCAAAACAAGCGATGATATATCCTTTTTGTGCGAGCATCTGATACCACCAAAAATCGCGGCCGCCAAATTGATTAGTCACCTGCTGCGAACCCGGTCCGCTGTATTGAAACATAAACACGGGATACTTTTTGGATGGATCAAAATCAGGCGGATAAATCACCCAACCATTTAACAATGTACCTGCCTTGTTCGGAACCTGTACAAACTTGATGGGTGAGATGGTATACTCCTCCAATTTCTTTTGCAGGGGTTTATTCTCTTTCAAAATCCGATGACTTCCCGACTGACTGTGCAAGGTATAAATTGGCACTTGGGTGGCATTGGAGTATCGATCCAGATAATATTGAAAGCCTTCGCTAAACTGAACGGCATGCCAGCCTTTTTCGGGGCTCATACATGTTTTTTGCGATCCATCGAGTTGCACTTTATACAATTGCCTTTCGAGTGGTGAAGATTCAGCGGCCGTGTAATAAACAGTTCCGTTTTTTTCATCAACGCCATGAATTTCGGTAATCTCCCAATTGCCTTTGGTTAATTGTTTTTCAGTATGGGTATTTAAATCGTGATAATAAATATGGGTATAACCATCTTTTTCGGAAGTAAACAGCATGGCATTCATTTGTTTAAAAAAATGCCAATGATCATTGATTTCCACATAAGCTTCGTTTTTCTCCTCGTAGATCATTTCTGTGCTGCCATCGTTTGCATCCACGCGCAATAATTCCAGATGATTTTGCAGGCGATTTAATCGATAAACGATCAGGGCATTATCGTATGGATTGACTTTAATACGTGGAATATAAATATCCGTGTTCTCTCCTAAATCAACAGCTATTTTTTTACGTTTTCCAATCTGATGAATTTCGATATTGACGATGGAATTCTTCTCGCCCGCTTTTGGATACTTGTAGCGATACTCGCGGGGGTATAAATTTTCGTAAAAATCAAAACGATATTCTGGCACTTCTGTTTGATCGAAGTGATAATAGGCAATATAATCGCCCTTTTCACTCCAGGTAAACGCACGCGTGAATTCAAATTCTTCCTCGTACACCCAATCACAATTTCCATATAAATGGTTATAATCACCATCTTCGGTAACGGCTACTTCCCGATTGGTATTTAAATCAAGATAGTATAAATTGTTGTCATACACATAAGCAACCTTATCGCTTTGTGGTGAAAACGTTGCATGTAATATTTTTTTGGCATGCACTTGCTGAAGCTCTTTGCTTTTCAAATCGTACACATATACTTTATTTAAGATTGAACGCCGGTAAATGGGTTCAGATTCGGTGAACAAGAGCATTTTTGTTTCATCGTTATTGAACTGGTAATCTTCTACTTTTATTTCGGCATCCGCCCATTTTAAGTCTTTAAAGGAAACAATGGAATCGACAATTTGCGCGTCGGCGAAACGAACTTTCAGCAAAGTACTGTTGGCATTTATTTCGGTATAATGCAAGCCGTCCTTCATGGATCGAAATCCGGATACAAATTCCTGACGAAACGTATTTTTAACCCAAATATCTTCGAGGGTAATGGATTTTTTTTGCGCCAGTGTAGTCAGACCGATACACAAGAAGAATAAAACTGTTTGAAAATTTCGAATCATATGAAGGTGTTTAATGAGAAGGGTGAATAGTCGTTTTAAAATCAACTTGATCGAACAGCGGGTAGTCTGCCAAATCAAACCGGGATTTAAACCGGGTTAAATGTATAAAAAAAAGTCTGTATACCGAAGCATACAGACTGGTCAAAAGCTGTCAATTTTAATGAACGAAGTCCTTGGTTATTTAGGGTCGACTGAATAACTCAGAAATGCTGTAGATTCAAGGCGCGGGTAATGAAGCTGTATTGTTATACT
>B570J29032_109957522_pt1 | contig 10047 bp, 6 predicted proteins | sample LakMenEpi16Nov12_FD_29032 | JGI IMG/M metagenome (IMG submission 29032)
TTACTAATTACCATTAGTTGTCAAAAAGACATTGCTTCCAACCCTACTGATTACCTTTCAAAAGAAGAAATTTCTGTTTTTAAATCAAGTATTGTCAGATATTATGAAGGCTTGCCAAAAAATGCTTCTCACCAAACCAAGTGGGACACCACACACCATGATTATTATACCAAAAAAGCAGCTGCTACAGACTTGCTGCATTACTATAAAAATGATGATGATTTTATCTACTTTGCTGTTGCTAAAATTGCTCCAAGTCTTAAACTAAAAAAAGTCTCTACCATAGGCAAATTAAAAATTGAAAAGGATTCTATCGTTTATTACGAAGAAATTTGCCGTACTTGGAAAATGGAAATTCCAGAATTAAAAGAAAAAACCAAAATATTGTTTGATAAAATTGTAAACGATAAAGATGTATCAAACTATTACACTAAAAATTCAGACCCAGAATTTTGGATAGAATTTCCCGATGATCAAACGACTTATAATACTAAGCTAAGAGAATGGCAAACAAAAAAATAATAATTTGTAACAAAAAAAGTCTTTTTTAAACTTATGCTTTAAATCCTTTTCAAAATGAATTTACAAGACCACGACATCGACTACAAAATTTTTGGCGAAGAAATGCAATTTGTTGAAATTGAGCTCGACCCAAATGAAACCGCTATTGCCGAATCTGGCGCATTCATGTATATGCGCGATGGCATTGAAATGCAAACTATTTTTGGCGATGGTTCTAATCAATCGCAAACAAGTGGCCTAATAGGTAAACTACTTAGTGCTGGAAAAAGAATACTCACAGGCGAAAGTTTGTTTATGACGGCTTTCACCCACACAGGACATGGCAAATCGCAAGTCGCTTTTGCCTCGCCTTACCCTGGCAAAATAATTCCTGTTTCTTTAAAAGACCACGGTGGAAAAATCATCTGTCAAAAAGATGCTTTTCTTTGTGCAGCTAAAGGAGTTTCTATTGGCATCGAATTTCAACGCAGATTAGGCACTGGACTATTTGGTGGTGAAGGCTTTATCATGCAAAAACTTGAAGGTGATGGCATGGCGTTTATGCATGCGGGCGGCCATGTGGTTGAGCAAGAAGTAAAACACGGTCAAGTAATCAAAGTAGATACCGGCTGTGTTGTAGGCTACACCAAAGATATCCAATTTGACATTGAAATGGTTAAAGGTATTAAAAATATGGTTTTTGGTGGCGAAGGTATTTTCTTTGCCAGAATAACGGGCCAGGGAAAAGTTTGGTTACAAACCCTACCTGTTTCTAGACTAGCGAGCAGAATTTTAGCCTTTGCCCCACAAAATGGCGGTTCCAAAGAAGAAGGCAGTGTTTTAGGCGGCTTAGGAAGATTACTAGATGGTAATTAAAAAAACGACCTGTTTTAAGTGGCGTATTCAATAATAAAAAATCTAACCCAAAAACAAAAAACAATGGGGAGCAATAAAAAGCTCCCCATTCTTCTTATGCTATTTTAAGCTTTGATAAATTTATAAACTTTTTGTCCGCTTTCCGATTCACTTTTTACATTTAAATAGTAAACACCCGATTGGAGGTTTTCTATGTTAATGTTTTTATCGCTTGATTGAAGCAACTTTTGCCCCAACGTATTAAATATTTCAAAAATAGGGTCATCAATTAAAGTATCTACGTTCAAAATATTGTTAGCGGGATTCGGATATAAAATAATCTCTGATTGCGAAAAACTTTCAGCGCTTAATGGACTTTTAAAACCCGCAACTATACAGGCCATTCTGCGAAAAGCAAACGCTTCGTGTGCAGGTTCGCTCGCACTAAGTGGCGCACCCATAATATTCCCTTGAAAGTTTAGCTCAGGATTTGACCACCTGTTTTGACGTGTACACGTAAAGCCGGCATTAGAACATTGATCATTATAGGCCATAATGGTTCGCCATCTTTGAGTTGCAGTACTACTAGTTCCCAAATTAATTGCTGTTTGATTCACATAACCATGATGATGCGCGCATGGCGTAGTGCCACCATCCACAAACCAATCATGGCGTAGGCCCATGTTGTGGCCCATTTCATGTGCAACAGTCAAATTACCAACTGCACAACCAAAACGAGTGACTGAAAATGCAGCAGAGTTAGTGTAATTTGTAGTGCTCGTATTCAAATTACCTATACCACAGCCGCCAGCTGTATCTCCATTAATCAAAGCCACCAAATCGGCACCATGCGTATCTCTTAAACCGTGTATTTGATCCATAAAACCATCATTGGTAAGCCTTAATCTATCTAAATCAGTTTGTTGACTACCGCTTTCAGTGTAACTAACTTCAACAGCATGTGCGATATTAAAAGTTACACCAGCAATACCAGATAAGGTCATCGACTGGTTTAAATTTGTTATTATCGTTGCTAAATTACTGTTGACCGTGTTTGCTCCGCCCCATGCTGCTCTCGCCGCCGGTGTATAAACAAACATCACATCGATGACAGATGGTCCAGAACAGGTTGAACTTTCCAAACAAATATTGGCATGATTGGTAGCTCTTGTCTGAAAATCATCTACTGAAATGCAGGGTGCAGACATCTCTTCCTCAATTAATTTCAATTCATTAACAATGCCTACAGCCATAATATTTTGAGCAGTTTTCTGAAAAATTAACTTTTCCAGATTTTGACCACTATACATACCCGTAATGGCATCATTATAACTAGAAAAAACTAATTCCGAGTCAGGTTGGCCTAAGATTTTATAAGTAGCAGAAAAACTTCCGTTTTTATAATTGTAAATCTTATCAAATTGCGCAATAACTTCTTGATTATTTGGCAAACTTAAAATCAAATCTTGGTTGAGATTAAAATTATCTTGCTGATAATAAAATACTTGCGAAAATGTGGAGGCATAGTCACTTCCTAATTTCATTTGAGAAGACAATTGACTGGCAGGCAATAAATTGTCAAAAAGTCGGTGCTGCGCTAAATAACTATGACAATAAACGCAAGAAACTAAAACTAAAAATAATGATTTTTTCATGTTAAAATACAAAAGATAAACAAAAGTAGCTTTTTTTTTTTAATTGGCATTGTTTTTGAAAAAAGTTTTTTAACTTTGCACTGTGTGTAATGTGTAAAATTATAAGAAATGAAAAACTTTTATTTTGTAATACTTTTTTTTGGATTGTTATCATTTTCTGCTTCTGCTCAAAGTGCTGACCAGCTTGGCTTTTATCCAAACCCGGTTAATAATGGTAAAATAACCATTACGTCGAAAACTAATTTAGAAAAGGAGATTGTTATTCATGACGCTATTGGTAAAGTCGTTTTAAACAAAAAGCTCGCTAATCGCGAATTAGACATCTCTCATTTACGTGTTGGCATTTACCTAATTAAAATTAAGGAAGGTGACCAAAGCGTCACCAAAAAACTTATTATCAATTAAATTCTTAGCCAGAATAACCTTAAGGTTATTAATTCTATTAACATTAAAATAACAAAAGGATAACCGATTAATAACAATTTAAATACTAGTATTTAACATTTTTAACGTAATTTTGCAAACGAAATTTAGTATTAAAAATCAAAAGTAGTGGGTAGCACTTAGTAAAAAATTTGCAGAAGCAAACACTAATGAAACCAAAAGCGTCACCAAAAAACTTATTATCAATTAATTAACTATTTTATAAACATTAAATTCTAAACAATGAAACACATTTACTTTTTATTTTTTATTGGATTAACATCTATTGGTTTTTCTCAAAACGTGGTTGTTAATAATACCTTTGCGAATGGATTAACAGGATGGAGTTCTACTGGAGGATCGTCATACGCCTTGCCAACCCATGTAACCAATGATGGTCAAGATGATAATTTTTCAGTACAGTATGTAGCCACTGCTACAACAGGTTTCGACCAAAGATTTAATGTTGTTCCTGGCGCTGCAGTAACTGTAAGTTATTGGTACAAAGCTGTAAGAACTGATGGCTCACCAACAGGTAACACAGCTAGAATTTGGAGCGTTTTTCAAGACTCAACAAGTGCTACGCCAACAGCTCCAATAAACCCACCGGGAACTACTGGCGCAACGGATGATCCATTAAGAAATAGCAATACCTACGTACCTCAAGCTACACAATGGACTCAAGTAACGGTTAACTCTACAGTTCCCGCGACTGCCAACACATTTCTACTACAATTTAGAGCATATAATGGTGCGACTGTAAAATTTGACAACATTTCATTTCAAAGTCCAGGTGCAACATTGTCTACTGATTCAGTTAGTACAATTGATGGCTTAACTATGTTTCCAAATCCTTTATCAGGTCAGATTTTAAACATTACTTCAAAATTAAATGGCGCCATAACTGCCCGAATATTTGATGTTTCTGGAAAAGAAGTAGTTAACTCAGAAGTTATTAATGGCACAGTAAATGTTGGCCAATTAAATGCTGGCGTTTATATGGTAAATATTACTTCAGAAGGTATTTCTGAAACTAGAAAATTAATTATCAAATAATTTATAACTAGTTTACAATAGCAAGCACCATTGAAAAATGGTGCTTTTTTTTGTCTAAAACCATTTGGAATAGTAAAATAGTCCACAGATGCAAAGTAAATTTTAACAAAAATAGACAAGTAGATTGGGCTATTTTACTGTTCCAATTGGTATAGTACCATTTATGCGTAGTAAATAGTATAAAATTTCCGACCTTTGTCAAACAAATTAATCAATTAAGATGGATCATATTTTTTTTATCAAAAATCATAAAGAATTTGTTAAGCAAGCGCTAAAAATGTTCAGATTTCAACATGAATATTGCCCTGTTTATAGACAATATTGCGACTTGTTAAAAATTGCTGTGACACAAATAAAGACATTAGAAGCCATACCTTTTTTACCCATACAGTTTTTTAAAACTCAAAAAATTGTTTCAAATAATGATGCCATCCAAAAAGTATTTGAAAGTAGCGGCACCACCGGTCAAGAAACAAGTAAGCACTATGTTACTGACTTAGATATTTATGAACAAAGCTTCAGAATAGGATTTTCAAAATTTTACGGCCATATCGAAAACTATGCCCTATTAGCCTTACTACCATCTTATTTGGAAAGGGAAAACTCTTCCTTGGTTTACATGGCCGAACATTTAATCAAGGATAGTCAACATGAGGATTCTGGTTTTTATCTAAATAATCACGCTGAACTCATAGATAAATTAAAAAAATTAAATGACGAGGACCAAAGTGTATTGTTAATTGGTGTCAGCTATGCCTTACTAGATTTAATTGATTATGCCAAAGCGCAAAACATAGCTTTAGAAAAACTTGGTCAAAACATTATCATTATGGAAACTGGCGGCATGAAGGGCCGTCGGCAAGAATTGGTCAAAGAGCAACTCCACGCTGTTTTAAAAGCAGGTTTCGGAACAAATGCTATCCATTCAGAGTATGGCATGACCGAGCTTTTATCTCAAGCTTATTCTTTTAATGACGGATTGTTTGAATGTCCGCCATGGATGCATGTTTTAATCCGTGACAACACCTCTCCACTCTCTTATTTGCCTAATGGTCGACCGGGGGGCATCAATATTATTGATCTAGCCAATGTCAATTCATGTGCCTTCATTGCGACGGAAGATTTGGGTAAAAAAGTTAATAATGATCAATTTCAAGTACTAGGACGATTTACAGAAGCAGACATCCGCGGTTGCAATTTATTAGTTGCAGAATAGGTTTTAATGCTTTAGTAAAATCAACATTTTACATAAAACTTTTTTTGGCGTTCGAGCCGGGCTTTCGGCTTTAGTTAGTTTGGGAAAAGTTGTTTTTGTATGGTCATATTGCAGCTTCTATGGTCGCTCCACTATGACCACAAAAACAAACTTTTACCTGCACTAAGCTATCACCTCTATCCCTAACGCGCGCTACGGGTGAAAAAGAAACTTTTATTATAAAAACCCATAACTTTTCATAAATTTGCATCTTTTGAAAATAGTCAACTTTTATGAAGTACCATCCTAATGAGATTGAAGCCAAATGGCAAAAATTTTGGGCAGACAACCAAACCTTTCAAGCAGAAAACGCCTCCGATAAAAAGAAGTATTATGTGCTAGACATGTTTCCTTATCCATCTGGTGCTGGTTTGCATGTTGGTCATCCACTAGGTTATATTGCATCTGATATTGTAGCCCGCTTTAAAAGGCATCAAGGTTTTAACGTTTTGCATCCGCAAGGTTATGATTCTTTTGGCTTACCAGCCGAGCAATATGCCATTCAAACTGGGCAACATCCAGAAAAAACAACCAAAGAAAATATCGCGCGTTATAGAGAACAACTCGATAAAATCGGTTTCTCCTTTGATTGGAGCAGAGAAGTGCGCACGTCAAATCCTGATTATTACAAGCACACCCAATGGATTTTTATTCAGTTATATAATTCTTGGTATAATATGGTCACGGATCAAGCTGAAGACATTTCAACATTAATAGCTACTTTTGAAAAAGAAGGTAATCAAAACATTCACGCGGCTTGTGATGATGATATACCTACCTTTTCAGCCCAAGACTGGCAAAATTTTTCAGTAGAAGACCAACAAAAATTATTACTTAAATACCGCTTGACTTATTTGGCAGAAGCTGAAGTCAATTGGTGTCCAGCTTTAGGAACGGTTTTGGCCAATGACGAAATCGTTAATGGTGTATCTGAACGAGGCGGCCATCCGGTTATTCGCAAAAAAATGACCCAATGGATGATGCGAATTTCTGCTTATGCCGAAAGATTATTACAAGGTCTTGAAACCATTGATTGGACAGAATCTTTAAAAGAATCTCAAAGAAATTGGATTGGAAAAAGTAAAGGGGCGTCTATAACTTTTAAGGTTTTGCCTCACCCCCAACCCCTCTCCAAAGAAGAGGGGAGTCAATCTCACTATAATAAAAACTATCATTATCAAACAGCGAATCCAGATTATGCAAAAGAACTTGTTGATTTAGCTAGACTTAACAGAAAAAGCAGCACAATTGCAGAAGACAAACTTTGGCAAGAAGTTAGAGGTTCAAAATTAGGTTTCAAAATTAGGCGTCAACACTATATCGGCAATTTCATCGTTGATTTTGTTTCATTAGAAAAAAAATTAATCATTGAATTAGATGGCGGCTACCATTTTGAAAAAGAACAGCCAGAAAAAGATGCAGAAAGAACATTGATTTTAGAACAAAAGCATGGTTTCAAAGTTATAAGATTTAAAAACGAGGAAGTTTTAGAAAATTTAGATATTGTTTTAAGCAAAATTAAAGATGTACTTAATTCAAGAAAATCTTATGCGGTAGCCGCTCCCCTCTCCTTTGGAGAGGGGTCGGGGGTGAGGTCAATTCAAGTTTTTACAACAAGACCTGATACACTTTTTGGCGTAACTTTCATGACATTGGCACCAGAACACGACTTGGTAGGAAAAATTACAACAGCTGAACAAAAACAAGCAGTTGAAGCATATATTGAAGCCACTTCAAAACGTTCCGAAAGAGAAAGAATGGCAGATGTAAAAACCATCTCTGGTGTTTTTACAGGCGCGTATGCAGAGCATCCTTTTACAAAAGAACCTATTCCTGTTTGGATAGGCGATTATGTTTTGGCAGGTTATGGCACAGGCGCAGTTATGGCCGTTCCTGCTGGTGATGAAAGAGATTTTGCTTTTGCAAATTTCTTCAAAGGTCAAAATGGTATGCCGGCAATCAAAAACATTTTTAAGATATCAAACTCCCCTCTCCTCTGGAGAGGGGAAGGGGGTGAGGTTTTACAAGCCTTTACAGAAAAAGGTGATTTTATCTTAGAAAACTCAGATTTTTTAGATGGATTAGACTACAAGGCAGCCACTGAAAAAATAATTTCAGCTGTTGAAAACAAGAAAGCTGGCAAAGGCAAAACCAATTACCGTTTGCGTGATGCTGTTTTTTCAAGACAACGCTATTGGGGTGAACCTATTCCTATTTACTATAAAAACGGCGTGCCTTATCCTATTCCAACAGAAAACTTGCCGCTAGAATTGCCTGAAGTTGAAAAGTATTTACCAACTGAAGATGGGCAACCGCCACTAGGCAATGCCACGGCTTGGGCATGGGACAGTGTTCAAGGCAAAGTAGTTAGTAATGACTTGATAGATGATTCTACTGTTTTCCCTTTGGAATTAAACACCATGCCAGGTTGGGCAGGTTCTTCTTGGTATTGGATGCGCTATATGGATGCACACAATTTAGATGAAATAGCCAGTAAAGAAGCACTAAATTATTGGGGAAATGTAGATTTATATATTGGTGGCAGTGAACACGCTACTGGACATTTGTTATACGCTCGCTTTTGGAATAAATTCTTAAAAGATAGAGGTTATGCCCCAACGGAAGAACCATTCAAAAAATTAATCAATCAAGGGATGATTTTGGGGATGAGTGCGCTAGTTTATAGAATTGCAGGTACAAATAAATACATTTCAAAAAATCTTAAAAACGACTATACTACCGAAGAAATAAGAGTTGATGTAAATATCGTAAACGCATCGGATGAAATAGATTTAGATAAATTAAAAAATTGGATTCCTGAATTTAAAAATGCCGATTTTATAACAGAAAATGGTAAGTTTATTGTTGGTCGCGAAGTTGAAAAAATGTCAAAAAGATGGTATAATGTTGTTAATCCAGATGATATTTGTAATGAATATGGGGCAGATACTTTGCGTTTATATGAAATGTTTTTAGGCCCGCTTGAGCAAGCCAAACCTTGGAACACAGCTGGCATTACTGGTGTTTTTGGGTTTTTGAAAAAACTATGGAAGTTGTACCATTCTGGTGAAAATGAGTCGTTTTACGTTTCTGACGCCCCTCCTTCGGAGGGGTCGGGGGAGGCTTTCAAATCTTTACACAAAACCATCAAAAAAGTAACGGAAGACATAGAGAATTTTTCATTTAATACGTCTGTTTCACAATTTATGATTTGTGTGAATGAATTGCAACAATTAAAGTGCCATCATCGCGCCATTTTAGAACCATTGGCCATAGTCATTTCGCCTTATGCACCGCATATCGCAGAAGAATTATGGTCGCTACTTGGTCACGAAGGATCTATTTCAACCGTTCCTTTTCCAAAATATGAGGAAAAATTTTTAGTAGAATCTGAAAAAGAATATCCCGTATCTTTTAATGGTAAAATGCGTTTTACACTCAAGTTGCCTTTAGACTTAACCAAAGAGCAAATCCAAGAAAAAGTGATGGCTGATGAAAGAACTAAAATACAATTGGCTGGAAGCACACCAAAAAATGTAATTATTGTGCCAGGTAAAATCATAAATATCGTGGGGTAATTTTGCAAAAAAATGTTAATTCCATGATTTTTTATTTTTCAATCTGCTATTTTTGTATCTAATTTAAAACTTACAAAAATGAAAAATATAATTATTAATGCCATTTTATTGTTGAGTGTTTTCGGTTTTTCACAAGAAGCTGAAACGACGGAATCTAAGGTTAAAACCGACTTTTATGTTGGCTTGGGAATGCTAAACCAAAAATATAATTTGAATGAGAAGTTAAAAGCATCAAATGTAGCGACCTTATCAGAAAATGAACTTGATTTCCAGTTAGGTATGAATTTTTTTTCCAAAAAGTATTCGGGCGATGTTGAATTATCTACCTCAATTTCTCGCAATGAAAATAATAATTCGGAGAATTTATTGATGGGTTTTACATCGAGATTGAGATTTCATTACAATATCGTCAACAAAGAAAAATTTGCTTTTACTGGCGGTTTAAATTTGGCATATGGCGGCAATCAAGTAACTTTTAATTCAAAAAACAGAACGATAGATTTGAATGATTTGCAACCAAACAATAATTCTGGAGAATATACCTTAAGAAATAACATGTTATTTGCAGGACCAAGTGTTGCCTTCTATTACAATATTGGCAAAAAAATGAGATTAAGATTAAATGTAGGCTATGAATTTGCCTTAACGAATGGACGCTGGAAATCAGATTACGCAAATATTGCAAATACTGTAAACGAGAATGGTAACAACAGGTTTTTATTCA
>B570J29032_109957520_pt1 | contig 10045 bp, 6 predicted proteins | sample LakMenEpi16Nov12_FD_29032 | JGI IMG/M metagenome (IMG submission 29032)
CAGATTACGATCCTAGATCGAACATGCCGAAAAAAATAATTCCGAAAGCTCAAGAGTTTTATATCCGCGGCGAAAGCCCGAAAGGAGAACTGGGTTACTTCTTCGTAACCGATGGCAAAACAGAACGACCAATACGCTGCAAAGCACGCTCTGGTTCCTTCTCTAACTTATCTGTATTACCCGAAATCACCAAAGGCGCAATGATTGCTGATATTGTAGCGATACTAGGGTCGATTGATATTGTGCTGGGCGAGGTAGATAGATAATATGCTAGTCTGCTAGTATGCTAAACTAATATGTTAATATGTTAATGGGATAATATGTTAATCTAATGTGTTAATGTGCTAATTTTTAAAAATTAAATAAATTTTATTAGCACATTGGCTAATTAGCACATTAGCACATTAAATTAATTTGAATTTGGCCAGCTTCTCCTCCAACTGTTCTATTTTGAAAGGTTTCTCGAGGGTATCGTCCATCCCTGCTTCCATGCAATGTTTTTCGTCGTCGCCAAAAGATCCTGCAGTGATGGCAATAATCTTAGGTCTGTTATCTGCATAGCGTGAAATGATCTCTTTAGTTGTTTCTAAGCCATTCAAATCAGGCATTTGAACATCCATCAATATTAAGTCATATTGAGAATGACTTAGCTTCTCTAATACCTGAAGACCATTAGTAGCGAGTTCTAAGTTATAACCAGCTTTTTCAATTACCTTTTTAATGAGCAACTGATTCACCAAATTGTCTTCAGCTAAGAGAATACGTATATTCGCATTAGATGAAATGAAAGTCATGAAGTTTGTTTGTTGTTGTTGTTGTATTGTTTTCATTTCAAAAATAGTTATTTATTTTTCAAGTTTTAACTCTTTTACCGCTAATATTTTATGATTCGACCTGCAAACATAAACGACCTCGAGAGAATCGTTGACATATACAACCAAATCATTCCTCTAAGATACGTTACAGCAGACCTTACTCCTGTTACTGCCTCTAGTAGAATTGAATGGTTTCATCAATTTAATGAAAGCCGACCTATTTTTGTATACGAAAACGACGTTGAAATAGTTTCATGGGCCAGTTTGAGAAGTTTTTATGGAAGGCCTGCTTATCAAAATACAGTAGAAATTGGGATTTACATCGACGAAAAATACCGCAAACTAGGAATAGGCGAAGAAATGCTTTTGCACGTTCAGGCTGCTGCGAAGCAAATTGGTATCGAAACCATCCTTGCTTTTATCTTCGCTACAAATGAAGGAAGTGTTCGCTTTTTTAAGAAACATGGATACGTACAATATGGCCTATTACCTGAAGTTGCTGAGATAGATTCTCAAAAAATAGACCTAATGATTTTAGGCTTGAAACTTTAACAAAAAAAAGGAGCCCCAATGCAATCGGAGCTCCTAACCTAACTAACCTAAATTATTGAAAAACCACTTTATAAAAAAGTGTCCTATTTAAAGGCATTTTAACTATAACGCTTCTTCTACTGATTTAGTTTTACCAAACCACTTTTGTTTTAAATTAGTAACCAATAAATACATTACTGGAACTAAAATAAGCGTTAAGAACGTTGCAAAAATCAACCCGAATATCATGGTCCATGATAATGGTCCCCAGAAGGCAACGTTATCCCCTCCAAAGTAAATGTGCGGACTAAAGTGAGTAAGTAACTCAGCAAAGTCCATATTCAATCCTACAGCCAATGGAATTAATCCAAGCATCGTAGCAAATGCAGTTAACAATACCGGTGTCATACGTGTTCTACCTGCTTCAAGCACGGCATCATAAGCCGACATCCCTTGAGATACCATCAGATCCGCGAACTCTACCAGTAGAATTCCATTCCTCACTACAATTCCGGCTAAGGCGATAATACCTACTCCCATCATTACCATCGACATCGTCATTTTGAATATCGTAATACCCAGAAGTACTCCGATGATACTGAAGAAAATTTCACTCAGAATAATGATTGGCTTACCAATAGAGTTGAACTGAGTAACCAAAATAATTAGGATTAATCCGAACGATACAAATAATGCAGTACCTAAGAATTTAACCGTTTCCATTTGCTCCTCTTGCTCACCTGCCATTCTAACACTCACACTGTTTGGTGCATTAAATTGATCAAGCTCTGTTTGAATATTCGCTACCACCTCATTAGGGTTATAAGCTCCCAATACGTTTGATGATAGAATGATGATACGTTTTTGTTGCTTACGTTTAATACCTCCGTAAGTGTTTACATATTTAATATCTGCGAATGATGATAAAGGTACCTGACGAATCATTCCACCCATACCCATATCGCGATACGTAACACTCATATTCTTTAATATATCTAAGTTATTGCGTTGATCTTCTTGCGCACGAACATTAATTTCATAATCGTCTTTTACATCTCTGAATTTAGAAACCTCTTTACCAAATAAAGCTGTTCTTAATTCCATTGCCACTACTCCCGACGAAATCCCTTCTCTATTTGCACGCTCACGATCGATATCAAAAATAATTTCAGGTTTATTATTCATAAAGTCTGATTTCAATTCTTCAATACCGGCAATGTTTTTCTTATCTAAATATGATTTTAATTTTACAGATGTCGATACTAATGAATCTAAGTTGTCACCTGTAATCTCAATTGAAATTGGTTTCGCTGTTGGCGGACCCGATTGCTCTTGAGTTACTGATATTTCAGCACCTGGGATACCTTTTACGGCTTCACGAATTTTATCTAAGTATTCTGAAGTCTTAACTCCATGACGTTCTCCGAATTCCACGAATGCAACCGATACTTTACCGCGGTTAGTATAATTTCCTTGATCTTCATCTTGTGGATCGGTAACTCCTACCGTAACGTTAGAAATAATTGAAGTAACAACTGGGTTATCTTTTCCAACAACAGTCATCACTCTTTTCTCTACTTTCTTAATTACTTCATTAGTATACGATTGATCAGTACCTACAGGTAACTTCACATATACATACACAAAGTTTGGTTCACCCGATGGGAAGAATACAAATTTTGGAGTTCTTACCATCATAAACATAATGGTTAAGATGAATAATCCAAGGGTGCTCGCTAACATGGTCCATGGACGGTGTAATGCCCAATTTAATTTCTTAGCATACCAATCTTGGAACTTTGGCCAATGTGTATTCTGGAAATTATAAATAACTTTCTCTAAGTAGAAATGATGTAACAAGTAAAATCCAGTGATGATTACTACTAAGTTTCCGAAACCGAAATTAATAAGATAAGCCACAACAGCTACAATACCCATACGGATAAGGTTCTTACGAACAGACTTATCAAATGTTGGTTTATCTTCATTATGTGAATGCGGTTTCATGAAATCAACCGCAAATACTGGATTGATAATGTACGCAACTAATAACGATGCTAACAAAGTGATGATTAACGTTACCGGTAAGTAGAACATGAATTTACCAATAACACCTGGCCAAAATAATAATGGTACAAATGGTGCAAGGGTCGTTAATGTTCCAGAAAATACTGGCATAAATACTTCTCCTGTTGCAACTTTCGCTGCTTTCTTAATTGGCACTTTGCCATTATCAAAAACACGGTGAGTATTTTCAATTACCACAATGGCATCATCTACTACAATTCCCAATCCTAATAAGAATGAGAAAAGTACTATCATGTTCATCGTATAACTAAATCCGAATACACCACCTAAGGCAGGCATCGCAATAAATGCAATACACATCGATAGTGGAACCGACAAGGCTACGAAAATAGCGTTCGTTACTCCCATGAAGAACATGAGGATAATCGTTACTAATATAAATCCGATGATAATTGTATTGATCAAATCGTGTAAGGTTACACGTGTTTTGTTTGATTGATCTCCTGTAATGGTAACATCTAATCCCTTAGGCAAATCGTTCACTTTCATATCAGCAACAATTGCACGAATTTTATCTGATGCCTCAATTAAGTTTTCACCACTACGTTTTTTTACGTTTAAGGTAATTACATTCTTACCATATAAACGTGCATAACTTTCTTGCTCTTTAAATCCATCAACTATGGTTGCAATATCTTTTAAATATACTGAACCACCTGTTGGCGTTTTAATAATGGTATTCCCGATTTCAAATGCATTCGGGTATTCTTTCTTAATGTTTAATGTTCTACGAACACCATCAATCTTAATAGTACCACCCGATGCCGAAATATTCTCCGAACCAATAGCACGCTCAATATCGGTAAATGAAATTTGTGCAGATGTCATTCGATTCAAATCCACATTGATTTGAATTTCTTGCTCTAATGCTCCAACAACATCTACTCCCGAAATCTCTTTTAAGCCTTCTACTCTATCTTTCAGATCATCTGCGTAGTCTTTTAATTTTTTCAAATCAAAATCGCCCGAAAGATTTAAATATAAAATAGGAAGGTCGGAAAGGTTAATGTCTATTACATCTGGTTGTGATGGTAAGTTTGAAGGAAGATCCGTTTTTGCTTTATCTACCGCATCTTTTACACGTTGCTTTGCTTCCTTAATATCTACGTTTGTATTAAACTCTGCCGTGATAAAAGAGAAATCTTGAAATGAATTCGAAGTAATTTTCTTTAATCCCGGTGTTGACTTTAATTGTTTTTCTAATTGTTTCGTTACCAAAGTCTCCATGTTTTGTGGAGATGTACCAGGGTAAATTGTTCTCACAAAAATCTTTGGAATAGTGATTTCTGGGAAATTTTCCTTTGGTAAACTTTGATAAGCAAAGAACCCGAGTATGAAAATCAATACCGTGATTACATACACTGAGGTCTTGTTATCTATGGCCCAACTTGAGGGCTTAAATTCTTTGTGTTCGTCTTTCATCTTTGAAATATTGAGTAGCGAAAAATTATAAATTAATTAAATCACCTTGGTTCAACTCTTGGTAACCTACTGTAATTACACGGTCGCCAACAGATAAGCCCGATAGAATTTCTGCAGTACCACGATATACTTGACCAACTTTAACAGCAGCTTTCTTCACTGTTAATTTACCAGCTTCTTCAATAGCGATGTAAACATAATTACCTTCTTGATCTGCTTGGATAATATTCATTGGAACTGTTAATGCATTGTTTGTTGTGTAATCAATAATTTTCAATACACTAATCATATTCGGACGATACTCTGCATTATTACCTAAGTTTACTTCAACTTTGAAAGTACGACTCATTGGACTAATTGCTTTTGCAGCGAAGTTGATTTTACCAGTAATTTCTTTTTTCAAATCTGGGAATACAACAATAACGGCATCACCTGCACCTACTGAGTTTAAATAGCTTTCGGCAAGTTCAGCAGTTGCTTTCAACTGACTAGAATTAATTACTCTGAATGCTGGACGAGCTCCGTTTACCATCTCTCCTTCTTTCACGTCAGCTTGATCAACGATACCATCTATTGGTGATTTGATGTTTGTATTATCTAATTGCTCTTTAGCAGTTGCTAAACTGTTCTCTAAAGCTTCTTTGTTGTTCTTCGCTTGTAAGTACGCTACCTCTGTACCAATTTTTTGATCCCAAAGATTTTTTTGTTTATTGTAAATAGTAGTCACTAATTCTAAACGAGTTTTTAACTCTTCCATGTTTTTAGAAATTAAAGCATCATCAATTTTTGCTAATACTTGTCCTTTTTTAACTTGTTGCCCTACTTGTGCATATACCTTTGTTACCGGCCCCATGCTACGTGGAAACACGTTGATGTTTTGATCCGATTGTACCTGACCGTGTATTTCTACATAATGTGTAAATGAAGTGATGGCTACAGTATCTACTGCTACGAATTTCACTTTCTGATTTTCGTTAGGGTTTTCTTTTGCAAGTTCCGCTTCTAAATCAGCAATTTTTTTAGTGATGTCTGAATGCTCTTTCTTTAATTTTTCTAGTTCTGCTTTCTTATCAGTTCCAGCGTTTTTTCCGCAAGCTACGATGATGCTTGCTGCGGTAAGTAATATTAATATACGTTTCATATCAAGTATAAATTTCTAGGTGTGTTGATTATTGTATTTTACCAAATGCTTTGTCCAATTCTACTTTTGCAATTAATGCATCGTATAATGAACTTATATAATTAGTTTCTGATTCTTTTAATGCAGTTTCCGCAGTGGTTACCTCTAAACTAGAGCCAACTCCTTGGTCGTACTTCGCTTTCGATACGCGTAACACTTCATTCGCTAATTCCATGTTCTTACGTTGATTTTCTAAAGAACGAACACTATTGTTGTACACAATTTGTGTTTGCTTGCTTTGTAAATTCAAGGCGTTCTCTAAATTCGAAACGTCGTTTTTAGATTTCTCTAATACTAGTTTCGCTTGTTTAGTTTGATAATATTTTTTACCCGATCCAATAATTGGAATGTTTAATTGCAAACCTACAATTGATGTTGGATACGCTTTATCTGTTAAGTTCTTGAAATCGTTGTTTTGATAATTTCTTGAAATGTTACCAAATGCTACTAAACTTGGTGCATGAGTTACAATGTTTCTTTTGTAATCCAACTCGTTTAATTTCATTGATGTTTTCAATAATTGATATTCTACTCGCTCTTCTGGAGAGAACACTTGATTCGATTCTAACATCGCTGTTAATTGAATCGACTCTAATTTATCTGATAAGATTAACTCCGAATTAATTGGCATTCCAATTTGGAATTTCAATAATGAATTACTCAATTCTACCATTTTCGCAACATTCTCGCGCTCGGTAGTTAAGTTGTTAAACAATACACTTAAACGATCAAAATCTACTTTCTCTGCAAAACCATTTTGAAAATACGCTTTCGTATCGTCTAATGTTTTCTTTAATCGGATGATGTTCGCATCTAACAATTCTAAACGTTTGCGATTCACTAATACCGAATAGTATGCTTTCGTTACCGTAACATTCGTTTCAATTTTAGTTCTTGCTAAAGCTTTAATCGTTAAATCTTTGTACACCGAAGTCGCTTTTAATCCAATTAAGTAGTTTCCATCAAATAATAATTGAGAAACTTGAATTCCGTAATTCGCAGTGTAATTGGTACCAAACTTTGCTTCAATAAATTCTGGATACGTTCCTGGTGCAGCACCCGTTAATGGAGAAATAAAATTAGGAATGGTTTGTGTCGGAATATCGATGAACTTCTGAAACGCTGCAGATCCCGTTACTTGTGGCAATCCGATGGCAACCGTTTCCTTCACTTTATTCTTCGAAATTTCGGCATCAAGTGCTGCATTCTTAATGTCGTGTTGGTTTTGATAAGCGTACTCTATAGCTTGTTGTAAGCTAAACTGATAACTCTGTGAATATCCTATTTTCGATATTCCCAAAGCAATCAATACGACGTAAATTATTTTTTTTCTCATAAAAAAATGTTGTATTTATACTGTTTTGGATGTATTGTTATAATGGTTGATTAATGCTAATCCCTTTTCGTTTACTAAGCCATGCAAAAAATGTTGTGTTAAGGTTTGCATCACATCAATAAATAAAAAATCAGATGGCGGATAGATTTCATAATTAAAAGTCATGTCCACTTGCTCCAATCGCATTCTCGCTAAAATATTAATGTCGAAATCGTTTCTATAAATCCCCTCTCTAATTCCTCTCTCCATATTCTCCACGATCTTTACCTTAATAAACTCATTTCTAAAGTTTCTAAATTCAAACCATGCTTTCGGATGATACTTCTGTAAATCGTAAAACATAATCGGGTTGAAACTTCTAATCATTTCCCCCATGTTCTGGTTTACGGAATACATTTCACCAATCGCATCCGGACTAGCTAAGCCAGTACATTGCTCCATCACAACACAATGACGGTTAATATTGTGTTTCGTAACCGCTAATACTAATTCGTCTTTATCTGGGTAATGCTGATAGATCGTTTTCTTAGACACACCGAGATGCTTGGCAATATCATCCATCGTGATGCTCCTGATGCCGTGTCGACGGAAAAGCTCATCTCCTTTGTGTAATATGCGTTCTTGTAATTCCAATGCTTCTATTTTGTTAATTCAAGCGCAAAACTATAGAAACTTTTTACATTTACAAAGTTTCCTACGTTTATTTTATGTTAAATTTATATTGTAAAGGGGATTTTACATTTCATTTTTCAGGAGAAATGGGCAAAAAGTGATATAAATCACAAATTAGAAGGATTATAAATAGGTATCTTTGGTTTCCAGAAAACAGATGAAAAAACAGTTTCCAGTATTAGAAATGAGTTGTGCCGCTTGTGCAACGAGTGTAGAAAGTTTATTGAGCAACACTCCCGGTATTGAACAAGCCTCTGTGAACTATGCTAACCATTCGGCATCCATTACTTGGGATAATTCCATCATCACCCCTATCGATATTCAAAATGCTTTACGTGGAATTGGGTACGACATTATTATTGAAGAAGAAAATGCTCAGGAAATTCAGGAAGCCTCACAACTGAATTATTATAAAGAAATTAAATCGAGAACGATTTGGTCGGCGATTTTTAGTGTGCCGGTGGTTATATTAGGAATGTTCTTCATGGACATCCCCTATGGCAATTGGATATCCATGGTATTAAGTACACCGGTGGTATTTTATTTCGGTCGACATTTTTTTGTGAGTGCTTGGAAAAAAATAAAACATGGTTCCTTCAATATGGATACCCTGGTTGCCTTAAGTGTGGGCACTGCCTATGCCTTTAGTTTATTCAATACCATCTTCCCTGAGTTTTGGCATGCACGCGGAATTCATCCGCATGTGTACTACGAATCGGCCGTGGTTATCATCGTATTTATATCTTTCGGTAAATTTTTAGAAGAAGGCGCCAAATCCAATACCAGCAGTGCATTGAAGAAGTTAATGGGCATGCAAGCTAAAACGGTAAAGGTAAAACGAGGTGATGAAGAAATTGAAATCGAGATATCAGCATTACTAGTTGGGGATATTGTTTTAGTAAAACCAGGAGAGAAAATTGCAGTAGATGGAGTGGTTGTAGAAGGAGAATCGTATGTAGACGAGAGTTTGATTAGTGGAGAACCCTTAGCTGTTCTTAAAACCATCGATACAAAAGTTTTTGCCGGAACACTAAATCAAAAAGGTAGTTTTTCTTTTCGTGCCGAGAAAGTTGGTGCAGATACTTTATTATCACAAATTATAAAACGCGTACAAGAAGCGCAAGGCAGTAAAGCCCCAGTTCAAAAATATGTCGATAAAGTAGCGAGTATATTTGTTCCTACCGTCATCGGAATTTCAATTCTAACTTTTATTGTATGGATGATTTTTGGAGGAGAGAATGCCTTTACCTACGCTTTATTAAATGCAGTTACTGTATTAGTTATTGCTTGCCCCTGTGCACTCGGACTTGCCACACCAACTGCCATTATGGTGGGTGTTGGTAAAGCAGCCGAAAAACACATGCTCATACGCGATGCCGAAAGTTTAGAAAATGCTAGCCGTGTTGATACCATTGTATTAGATAAAACGGGAACCATCACCATGGGCAAGCCAGTATTATCGGACATCTTATGGGACGATGCCTTAAAAAGTATTGATGATGAAGCTATACTATATAGCATGGAAGAGCAATCCGAACATCCGCTATCCGATGCTATTTTACATTATTTAGAAAAAACTCAAAAATCAATAGGCATAAGGCTTTTCAGCAGTATTACAGGGAAAGGAATACAGGCCACTTATGAAAATAAATGTTACTTTGTAGGTTCGCTTAGCTTTTTAAAAGAGATGGGTGCTGAAATTTCAGAACCACTACAACAAAGTGTAAATGAATGGTTGGGACAATCTAAAAGTGTGATGGCCTTTGGTACCAATAAACATGTGCTCTCGGTAATTGCTACTGAAGATCCGATTAAAGAAAATTCTATTTATGCCATTGAGACTTTACAAAACAATAACATTAAAGTTTACATTTTGAGTGGCGACCATCAACGAAGTGTTGATGCCCTGGCAGATAAGGTTAATGTAACCGATGCGTTTGGAGGCTTAATGCCAAGCGATAAATCGGAATGGATAAAAAAATCTCAAAAACAAGGGAATAT
>B570J29032_109957514_pt1 | contig 10033 bp, 12 predicted proteins | sample LakMenEpi16Nov12_FD_29032 | JGI IMG/M metagenome (IMG submission 29032)
TGATAAAATGATAATATATCACCAACATAGGCTGCCATCTCGATAAATAGCATACCTGTGGAGGAGGGTGTGAAATCATTATATGTTGAAGGAAAATAGGTCCTTGAAAAGTTAATTAAGGATGACCTTAAATTACTAAAATCCCTATTTAAATATCTTATGTCTCGTTTTAATGTTGTAGCCATTATTGAAGTTCTATATTAATTTCATCTTGGACTCCGAATCCAACTATCTTATATGTTATAGTCATAAATATGGCATTTCTATCAGCTTGATTATCAAATTTAATATCTTCAATAGAGATATTTGGAAAAAATTGAGATACACCATCTCTTACTAAAAATTCAAGAGAATCTAATGTTCCTTGATTAGCTTGTTCAAACAATAAAGCCCTTATACCTAAACCAAAATTAGGTGCAAATACTAATTCTCCTGGATTAATAAGAATATAGTTAATAAGGTTGGCCTTGATTTGGTCTGCTGTTGTGTAAGTTGGATTGAATACTCCATTAACATCAAAATTTAGATCAAATCCAATTTGAACATTATTGCCTATATCTAGAGGAAACTTATATGGAATTTGTTGTGCCATTATGAGTTAAGTAATTTAGATATTTGGCTCATATCAACTTCACCAGGAGGTAAACTTCCTTCAACTCCAGAGGCTGCGGACATTGGTCTATAAATATTACCAGTATTAAATTCTAGAGTATCTGAGGCACCTCTTGAAAATGGCATATCCATCATTCCCGCATACTTGGAACGTAAGTCCTCTGTTGGCATTTTAGGAGATGAAGGATAATTCTGGTATGATTGCTGTTCATTAATTGGGGAACGAGAGGTACGGATTGCCTCCATTAAAATATCTTTAATTTCTTCTTTGATAGCTTCTCGAACTGATTCTTTGATGATTTTTTTTAGAGCGTCGATTTTCATTTTATTATAAGTATTTAAGAGTTAAAAACAATTTGATCTATTTTAAATTTTATTTCATCCACTAACACTTGTGTTGAAGAACTATATGAGTATGGTCCGAATATAGAATTACTTGGATTGGCAGCCAAAGATGCTCTAATTCTTCTTCTAGGGAAAGAAAATGAGTTTGAGGGATCATACTCGGTAGTTAAGAGATATCCTTTATAAAATATAGGAGCATTTGAATTAGGATCTAAGTCTCCATCAATCTGTGATATAATTGGGGTAGTTAATGACTTTCGGATATTGGAGGTAGTCTCTAGAGCTACCCTGTCAATATCTTGTTGAGTGGCATTAGGGCCTACATCTAATAATGTTTTAATAAAGGTAATAATACTAGTAGCTCTATCAAATATAGGATCAAAAGTAGAAACTTTTTCAAGAGCAGTATTTAATATACCGTTTATTTGTTCAATATTAGGAGGGATTACACTTAATGGACCTTCAATTTTATCCAAAAATATTTTAGCCTCACTTAAAGCATCAGAAAAACCAATCACTATATTGGCTGGAAGACCAACACCTGGAGGTGCGGCCAATGGTAAAGGAATAGCTTTAAGTGTAGTAATACTAGTATTCACTAATGATACAATATTACCTATTGAGTCACTTATACCTTCCAATGTGTTGATAGGTCCCGTTATAGTGCTTAGAGCCTCTTGTATAGTATTTTTTTGGTCTATTACAGTATTAAGAGTACTTTCAACTGTATCTAGAGTTTCTCTTGTTTGTATTTTTACATTATCTGGGATTGCAGGTACTTGAGATAATAAACTTGGTGATAATAAGTCTGAAGGGGAAATATTTGGGGAGGAGATATTAGGGAGAGTTCCTCCTCCTAAAAGAATATCTTTGGTTGAGAATGGGAGTGGAATTGGAATTTGGTTATCCACTTGCTGTGATACTATATCAATAGCCTTTTCTCTCAATACATCCAATGCTCTTTCAAGTTTGATACCTTCTTTGGCAGCACTAACTGCTTGACTTGTTATGATTTTATCAAAAGCCATTACTTGGTTTTACTAATTTTAGATTTATATTTCTCTATTCTATTTATCATATCTTGGGCTGAGGCTTCTACCCTAACAGCAGGGATAGGTATATTAGCGTTAGGTACATTTGGGACAGGAGTTCCTATTGGAGTTTGTAGAGCTTGACTTAATAAGATAATATTTTTCAATAAACTAGATAAATCTGTCAAGAATGTCTCTCCCAATATAATAGGTTCAGTAGCATTCAAATCTCCTAATCTAATATCTGGACTTTGGACTATAGTTTGTGGGGCATCAATATTGACTGACTCTCTAGCATTTAAACTTATAGTTTTCTGGGATGAGAGTAAGATAGAGTCTACTTTAGTGTTAAATAATAAACGATCAGAATTTATGATGACTTGTTTACCTTGATACTCAGATGGAGACTGTGGTTTAATTTTGTATGAGGTATAATTTTTACTAGAGACCTCTATTGGAATTTTTTGATTTGAGGTTAAGTATATACTAGTTTGATCTTTATTTATATCCTCTAATTGTGGTACCCAAGGATCTCTTCCATCATCATGTTGACCATTTCTTATAATAATAATTGGGTCACCATCTTCTCCGACAGTGGACCATAAGTTTGAAGTATTGGGACGTAAAACTGTAGAACCAAATCTGATGCTATTTCCCCACCTCCCCTCATATATAATATCTCCTTCATAAGGTAAAAGAGATTTTATATCTAATTTTTCTTTAAATGTATTACCTAATTTAATTTCAGTAGAACCATCTGTTACTTTACGGACACTTCCTCCATCAACCTGTTGATAATCTTTTTGTTGAGATTCAGGTAATGTACTATCAATAAAAGGAGGGTAGCCATTATGGTGGATACTATTCCATAAATTAATTGGTTGGAAATAATAATATTGAACTGCGCTGGTACTTTCACCAATTCCTGTATTAGGTAGTGCTATTATATAGACTATTTCTTCTAATAACGGGAAATTTTTCTGGTTAGGAAATAATGGTAAAGCAAAATTATCATTGTTTATATCTCCTGTAGGAGTAGGGGCATTAATGTCTGACCAAAATATTCCACCTAATGATGCCCATTCTCCCCTGCTTGAAAATCCTAAAGAATTTTGGTCTAGAATTATAGATTTAACTCTAACTGATTGAATGTTTATCCCTCCACCTGAGGATAAGGCAGATAAATTAGGTGATCCTGATAGTTGGTTGGCTTTTTGTCTTAATGCCATTACTTATCATCTAATGGTTTATTTAGTTGGTCTAGTTGGGCCATCAATTCTTCTCGTTCAGCATCAGTAATAGTTAAACCATCACCTCCACCTCCATTGCTTTCTTGATTATTGAATATACGTTGAATGATAGTGGCCATTTTAAGTAGGTGTTCATCATTCTTAACTCCAATTTCAAGATAATTAGCTATAAGAGGAACTATAACAGTGGCATCACTCACATCATTGACTAAATCCTTTAGTTCACGAACTAGACCCGCTATAGTTTTTTCTTTTTTCTTTTGATTTTCATATATCTCAGATAGTAAATCTGAGAATTTTTTATCACCGAATATATTTTTATCTAAAGATCCCATAATATTTTATTATATATATGGTTACTCTACAAATCTAATATAACCGTTGTCAATATAAAATTGATACTCAGGACGAAAATGGTCATATATTTTATTGACCACTTGAGTTATTTTAGGAGTTTTAACATCCACCATCTCCTTTATATAAATATACAATGCTTTTTTATGAAATATATTTATATTTTCTCGTTTACGGAATAATTCTAAAACTGCATCTGCTATCTTAGCATCATCCTTTGCTGGGTGGAATTGATATATGCGGTCAGTATAATATTGAGTAAAGGCGTCAATAAAGAAGGATAAATTATCTTCATCATCTGAAAATTCAAATATATCATCTTCACTTAATTTATCTAGATTATCTTTGTTAGATGATACTTTATAATCTTTTTCATAGCTAATGACTTCACTAATAGGAGTGGAAGTAATTTTTTTCTTATAATTTTTCCTATTATATATAATTAACCACCTTAAGGCTATAGTCCCAAAATAAGAATAAGCTTTTTTACCTAATGTAGGATCAAACTTATGAATTTTACTTAACAAAAATATAATAACTTCATGCTGGAGATGTTCTAGATCATCAACATCAGTATTCCTAATTTTATAAGTATGAATTAGATTTTGAGTTAGTTTGAAAAAAGCATAATGTATTTTTTTATTATATAGTCTGCTTTTCTCCTCAGGGTCAGTTAATGTATTATATAGGATAATAGCGTTTTCAGTTTCTTCTGTGAAATAACGTTTACCCATAATTTAGAATTTTTTTAACTGGAATTCATTCAAGATATTTTGGATTTTCTGAAGATTAGTAAAGAAAAATCCTACCTCATCATCAGACTTAAATACCCCTCTTTCATCCAGTTTTTTTAGTTTAGTGTCTGAAATCTCAATAGCTCGAGATAACTGGTCTAGGTAGTTTAAATACCCAGCCAGTATATCCTCTTGCTTTTCATTTTTTCGTAATAAGTTATATGTGGTAAAACCTAATATAACTGTTAATATTCCAAAGAAAATAGCTAATGAAGTAAGTAATATTATCATAAGTCGTCTAACATATTTTTTAGGCTATTACTCTTAATGGAGCCTAGAGCCTTGGTTTGTTTTGATGCTGATTTTTTAGAATTAGAATCTAACACAAATGATGTTTTTTTAGGCTTTTCTTCCTTTTGATCATTTTTTAATTTAGGTAACCATTCTTTCTCAAATTCAATTCGAGCAGCCATTAAATCAGCTTGATGTAAAATAAATGGAAGCGCAGTACGTGGTTTTTGCTCTGGCATAAATGTATGAAGATATTTCTTGTTAGCTTCATCATATAAACCATCATGGGTTTGAATGGCTAACATTTCATTAAATGAATATCTAATACCATGAGCCTGGAGTAAATATAAACCGCGGTCAGGGACTGAGGCAAAAGGTACTTTAGAATTAAACATGTAATCTTCTCCTAGTTTTTCCTTCCTCCAATTATCAGTCTGAGGAATATAAGCTTCATTATCCTCGTCTCCCATTTTTCCCAAGTCATGATTAATGGCTGAGAATACGAGTTCTTCAACAGTAAATGTTGTAATATCAGCTCCCATATCGGCCCACAAATCATATAATTTAAGAGCACATCCAACAACACGGTTCACATGTTCAATATATCCTCCAGGAAAAGCATTATGATACTCTTTCTTATGAGCCGCAGGCATTAAGATTAATCGGTCCTGGTATTGGTTATAGAAATCAAGTAGAGCCTGTTTTCTGTCTCCTTCAATCCAGTTCTCAATATTACTAGTAAACTGATCCCAGTTTTCTTTAATTTGTTCAGCAGTTAATTGCATAGTTTATCTAATTGGATTAATTTCATTAGCATTCATATCTTCACGTTCAATCATAGACTTAACTTCAGAAATCATGTTTTCTACTAATTCAATTTCTTTCTTGTAGTTGTCTACCGATTCTCCTCGGTTCAGATAGAATTTCATTTTCTTCATCGAGTTATCGATGCGTTCCAGTTGTCTCAGAATCATTTCTCTGTTTCTCATATGTTTTAGTTTTAATTAGTTACTTATTAACACCCGTATCTATACGATACATAAAGGATTTTAGGAGGCCAAATATTTTAAGACTTTTTAAGACCTTTCTGTTATAACATAGATTAAGTGGGTAAATAAACGGTCTTTTATATATATGGCGTAGTATATGTTTTTATATAGGTAATGGGTAATATAGTTGTTTTTGCGGGAATTTAACGGCACTGATAGTCGGCTGCCTTAGTAGCTATCTGGTTATGTGGTTTGATATTGGCTTTGTATCCTAAAGATTCAGCCCACCCCTTTACAGCAGATACTAGTTTTTGGCTAAAATATTTTTTATCATCATTATAGTCAAAGTCTAGTTCTACTTTTAAGCTTGGAATTTTAGTAGTAAGCCATTCGGCTGTCTCTATAGTGAGTTCAGCTTCTCTAAACAGTTTAGTAAAACGATCCTTGATACGTGGAACCTTTTCTTTATGGTAGATGTAATGAACACCTCTAGTACCAAAGCGGTATGCGATGGCAATAGCGTAATAAGTGTATTCGCTCCTATTTTGGGAATCAGTTCCAATATGGATTTCAGTATGAGGATTATCCTCTAAAATTTTGATAGTATGATTAACTACATCAACCCTATCTCCATCACATTTTTTAAAATTTTTCATGATGTAAATATATAAAGACATATTGAAATAGCCAAGCGGAAGACACTGGGATCGAACCAGATACCCTAAGGTACACATTGCTTAGCAGGCAAGCCCTCTCGCCGTTGAGGATTATCTTCCATTAAAGTGTGTCTATTGGGATTCGAACCCAAACTTCAAGAATCACAATCTAGCGTGCTAAACCATTAACACTATAGACACCGCGGAGAATGTAGGATTCGAACCTACGGTACCTTTCGGTACGCTGCATTTCAAGTGCAGTGCATTCGACCACTCTGCCAATTCTCCATAGTTGTCCCCCAAGGATTCGAACCTCGATTAGATGGACCAAAACCATCTGTCCTGCCATTAGACGAGGGGACAATAAAAATACATCAGTGGTTTATAGCGGGTTAATTATCCGTTAATTTGTTGTTTTACTCCTTTAGGGGAATATTTAGCATCTAATTTGTCTACTCGAGAATCAATATATGACTGAAGTTCTTCCATTTTCCTACGAATTTCCTCGGATGCACGCCATTTTGATTCATCATCTCTGTCTATACGTCTATTGATAGACTCAAATTCTCTCCACATGCCTCTTTGAATTTCTTCTATTTCACGATGGAGATTGTTGATTTGTTTTTGTGATTGGTTATGTCTAACAATACCATACACAGCTACTACGGTTAGGACTACAGTAACTACTGATAGCATTCCTAAGATAAAATAAAGTGTTTCCATAATTTTTAAGTGTTAAATTGCCAAAACCACTGATGTATTTAGAGCATTAAACAGGACTCGAACCTGCAACCCTCGACTTGGAAGGACGATGCTCTACCAATTGAGCTATTACTGCTTATGTTGTGGACCGTATCGGAGTCGAACCGATGACCTCCTGCGTGCAAGGCAGGCGCTCTAGCCAGCTGAGCTAACAGCCCAAAATTAAGTCGAGGTGGCCAGGTTCGAACTGACGACCTCCTGGTCCCAAACCAGGCGCGCTACCAACTGCGCTACACCTCGTAGTAGTAATGATAAGATTCGAACTTATGACCTTCTGAATATCAGTCAGATGCTCTAACCAACTGAGCTACACTACTATATTTGCACGCCTGGATAGATTCGAACTACCGACCTTTGGTTTTGGAGACCACTGCTCTACAGACGCGTATAAATAAAAGTGGGCCTTGTTGGGCTTGAACCAACGACCCTCTGATTATGAGTCAGATGCTCTAACCAACTGAGCTAAAGGCCCTTATAGCGTTTCCTCTTGGGCTCGAACCAAGGACCCTCTGATTAACAGTCAGATGCTCTAACCAACTGAGCTAAGGAAACATATTAGAGGTTCCAGTTAGATTCGAACTAACATAAATGGATTTGCAATCCACCACCTAGCCACTCGGATATGGAACCAAAAGTAGTACCTCCCAGGATCGAACTGGGGACGCTAGGCTCTTCAGGCCTACGCTCTACCATCTGAGCTAAGGTACTATTTAAGCGTATCTGACAGGAGTCGAACCTATAACCTCCTGGTCCGTAGCCAGGTGCTCTATCCAATTGAGCTACAGATACTAAATAAAAGATTTCGGGTCTTGCAGGGTTTCTGATAGATAATTTGTTTACGTTCTGATTACTCCAAACCCTTTTTCATCATTTTAACACCATCATCTATTACAGCTTCACTATCTTTTACTTTTGTTGGCAGGGAGGGATTCGAACCCCCGTACTCCTAAGAGAACAGATTTACAGTCTGTCGCCTTTAACCACTCGGCCACCTACCAATTTGTTGGGATTGAGGAATCGAACCTCGGAGGGGAGCTACCCAATATGGCTCATGAGACCATCTCTGTACCACCATCCCAATGTTGTGCACCTTGATGGATTCGAACCACCGACATCTACCGTGTAAAAGTAGCGCTCTAAACCAACTGAGCTAAAGGTGCAAATAACGTCGATTCTATTGTAGTCAGGACAGGATTCGAACCTGTAATGTTGTGCTCCTATAACACTTGTATCTATGTAGTTTTGCATCCTACTCGCAAACACACTCTCAGATAATAGCGTCTACCATTCCGCCACCTGACTATATTGTTTATATACATGAACGCTACTACCATTAATTCTATACAATATTTGAAAATACATTGGATTTGTTAGTAACCAAATATTTATTTCATCTTCATTTTTAAATTCAGCAGTAGTATTCCAATTTTTATCAATAGCCCATATTTCAATTAAATTTTTCATATTCTTTTTATTTTGTTGTTTTAATTTATTTTTTGTAGTCAGGACAGGATTCGAACCTGTTACCTATACGTTACGAATATATAGGTTCTACTATGATGGGCGCCTGTAAAGGTCATAAAAATAACCATCATGAGTAAGCATTGCCAATTCTGCCACCTGACTGTTTCCCCACCCTGAGATTCCAAGTGAGTAGATATATCGGTTTTCTTCCTTTCAATAAACCTGCGGGTCATCCCTCTTAAAATTAGTCAACACTACTGGGAGGAGGTGTGCGGTTCTCCTTTATTCCCATGATGTCCCACTCGCGCCGTAGACATTCTGCGAACCTATTGTTAAATGAGTCTTAGGTTAAAGACTGCTGAGTATCTCTTACTCATTGAGCCCCCTGTAGGAATCGAACCCACGACCTACTGAGTACAAATCAGTTGCTCTAAGCCAGCTGAGCTAAGGGGGCAAATGATAGAGCTTTGTATGAAAAAACACAGCCACCTACTCTATCTGGCGGGAGTCTTTTTATGTGTACTGGTCACAACCCACAGGACCATTCGTGAGACTTGCTTCCTCCAATGGTTGTTATCGTCCTAGTGCAAGTTCAGATAACTGCTGTACCGATGGTAGGACTCGAACCTACACGCATAAGCACCAGTTCCTAAAACTGGCGTGTCTACCATTTCACCACATCGGCATAATGCGTGATATGGACTTTTACCATCTTTACTGCACCGTATCACGCATCTGGAGGTGCAAGGTTTTCTGTTTGATCAGAACTTGTGATCCCGGTGAGACTCGAACTCACGGCCCGTACATTAAAAGTGTACTGCTCTACCAACTGAGCTACGAGATCAATTGCGGTCCGGACGGGACTCGAACCCGCGACCCCATGCGTGACAGGCATGTATTCTAACCAACTGAACTACCGGACCATTTTTGTACCGAGGACGGGAATCGAACCCGTACGAACATCACTGCCCACAGGATTTTAAGTCCTGCGTGTCTACCAATTCCACCACCTCGGCTAAATTAAGATTTTAAAAACTCATCCTCGTAAGGGTAAAGAAACTCCATCTTATTTGTTTTTTGCGCAGTCAGGACAGGATTCGAACCTGTACGTCTCTTATTTTTAAGTTGATTACTGAGACTACTCAACTAAAGCTATAATAGCGTCTACCAATTCCGCCACCTGACTATGTGCCTGTCTTTCCAGGCTGTCATTAGTTTAGTTGTTTTACTCAAACAACCGACATCACTAAAAGTGTAGCCCGTACGAGAATCGAACTCGTGTTTCCAGAATGAAAATCTGGCGTCCTAACCCCTAGACGAACGGGCCTTTTTGGCAATTTCAATATGTCAAAGATCATATACTCCATAAGGGAGCATCGTTGCGGGGGTCGGACTCGAACCGACGGCCTTCAGCTTATGAGGCTGACGAGCTACCTACTGCTCTACCCCGCAATATTTGTAGTCAGGACAGGATTCGAACCTGTACCAAGGGCTGATTCCCCTATCAGTTACACAAGGTAATTACTCCTTGCTTTACCTGCCATG
>B570J29032_109957515_pt1 | contig 10033 bp, 4 predicted proteins | sample LakMenEpi16Nov12_FD_29032 | JGI IMG/M metagenome (IMG submission 29032)
AGTCTGTTAATTTCTCTTAGTGATTTATTTTTTTTGAAAGAAACCTATTTTTTATTGAAAATAGGAAATAAACTATTTATCAAAAAAAGAAAAATTAATGTCTAAATCATATAGAATAAGGACACAGGTTGGTGTCGACAAATACATAAATGTAAATTTAGAACAAGACTGGGAACAACTTGAGATATTGTCTCTAAAGATTCTTGCTAATAATATTTACACTCGATTTTGTGCTGATTACGGTGTTGTTACGGGTCGTGTATTTGTCAATGGAGGTTTTGGATTACCAAATGCTAAGGTGTCTATTTTTATTCCTTTGACTGACACAGATGAGTTAGATCCGGTTATTTCAGAAATATACCCGTTCAAAACTATTAATGACACCACTGAAGAGGGTTACCGATATAATTTACTCCCAAAACTACCCTCATATAATGGACATGTGTCCACAGGTTCATTTCCTAACAAAGGGGATGTTCTAATGGATGAATCATATATTGAGGTATATGACAAGTATTATAGATTTACAGTGACCACAAATGAGAGTGGAGACTTTATGATTTTTGGGGTACCAACTGGTGAACAAACTATCGTAATGGATGTTGACTTATCAGACATTGGATGTTTTTCGTTGTCACCACAAGATTTAATACAACAAGGTTTGGCAACCGAAACTCAAGTCGACGGAGCAAGATTCAAATCTTCTACAAATTTAAGAGAGTTACCACAAATCAAAAACCTAATTTATACTGTAAATGTTAGACCGTTTTGGGGAAGTGAGGATCTTTGTCAAATTGGAATTACAAGAGTTGACTTTGATTTAACAAAACAAGCAAATATTAATATCCAACCTACAGCAATCTTCATGGGATCAATAATCTCAACTACTGATGATGATGCTCTGAAAGTAAAATGTAAACCAAAAAATAATACAGGTAATCTTTGTGAGTTGATTGCTGGACAAGGAGAAATACAAGGTATAAGACAAACAATTTTTTCAGATACAAATGGTTTACCAATCCTTGAAAGATGGAATATAGAACAAGCGGGTAAAGTTATTGATGGTGACGGAACTTATTTGGTTAATGTACCAATGAACTTGGATTATGTTACAACAAATGAGTTTGGACAACAAGTTTTATCTGCCGATCCTGCGGTAGGTGTACCAACAAAAGGAAAGTATAGATTCAAGTTTAGATGGCAAACATCACAAGGATTACAAGGTAGTTTCTTAAGAGCTGATTTTTTAGTGCCAAATATTAAAGAGTATGGATGGACCAATTCAGGAAACGATCCATTCGACCCAACTCAATCATACACATATAATTATCCCCAAATTCCTGCAGGTTCAATATCAGGTCAAACTGTGTTAATAACTTCTGGAGGGTTAATAAGTCCTGTATTCTACAATGTTGAAAGTTACACCATTTTTGTAAATGGGAATCAATACTTTGGATCTCCTGAGTCTATTGATTTTAGTGCGGGAGGCACATTACTGATAGTTGCAAGTCCTTTGGATGATCAACAACCACAGAATATTGATTTTACTTTTGTTCCTCAAGACTTGTTTGATGTTTATAAATCATATGCGTTCAGTACGGATTGGGATGATTATGCAAACGCACAAGACGCTATCGATTGTAAGGACACTTTCTATGAGTTCAAGTACAATAAAGTGTATACGACTGCAATGTTCTTAGATAGATACAAAAACGGTATAGGAAGAGCAAGACATTTAGGTATAAAAGAAATTGACAACAGAAGTTGTAAGTCAACTGTAAATACATTTCCTGTTAATGATGTTATAAGAAATTTTGATTTTATTTTCTTTGTTTTCAACATCCTTATAAACATACTTACATTCCCAATCTTAACATTATTATTTGTAGCCCACTTTATTTCATTTATGTGGCCACTTCTGAAGTATGTTCTTATAGCTTTAGGAATTTATTTTTCATATGAGGCAACAGTTGCATTAATTGAATCAATTCAGACAGCTGCAGCAGCGATTAATGTTGCATCAGGAATCATAAGTGCATCTTTAGCTGGTCCTGTGGTGAATGTTGGTAACATTTTAGAAGCGGTCAGGTTGATTCTATGGGGGATCGGTCAAGTTGCGATTGCGACATTTAAATTAGGTTTGGCCCTTGCATTCACCGCAGTTGCCATTGTAGCTGCAAGACGAATAAAAGGTTTTCCAAGAATTGGACTTCCTATGATTTCATATCCTGATTGTACAAGTTGTGATTGTGATTGTAAAAGTGCCGAAATGGATGATGATTTTGATGAAAGTTCTATAAACCAACAAATTAATGAAGCCGGTACCGCTTCACAAGGTGGTGAAGAAGTTTTATCGATACCTAAGACTGCTGTTGCCCCTGTAAACTATTCAGGGTCATATAATGTCGAACACCCAAATCTAACGGTCAATGAAGATAATGAAGGACCATATCACCCTTGTGATAGTTTGGGTACTTTGATGGGACAACAAAACGGTTTAGATTCATCGGTTGCGGTTAGGGCGGCATTAGATTTCAGAAGGTTATTTTCGGGATATGATGTTTTAACATCTACATCACCTAACAAATACATACCAAACCCACAATATCTCTTAAAAGCTCCCCAACCTTTCTTATTTGTGGGAGAAAGAAGGGCACCACTTTATTTAAACTCAATTACAGATTTGAGGGGATTCGCTTGGCCAAAAAGTGTTACCTTAAGTCAAAAATTAAACGAATTTAATACTCGAGATAAATATTTCAAAAGTTCACCATCGGCGTCAAATGGAACAGGGGTAAACAGAATTAAAACAACTGTAAATCCAACTTTAGGGTCAACAGCATATGAAGATCAAGTTCTTGTAATTCTAATGAATAAAGGTACTACATCAAGTTTAGGTGTTGGAAATTTAATTACTTTTCAGAACCCAAATTATGTAAACCCAACTCTTGCAACACCTGTAAATAGATTAACAAACCTAACAGGTGCAACCACCAACCAATTTCAAAATAACGCTGTAACAGGTTATACAATTACAGGAAACACAATTCCCGTACAAGTGCCTTATGCTAGTCCGAACTCACCAACATCCTATGCTTCACCAGCTGCTAATATAATCGTTGTTTCACCTCAAGTTTCACAACAACCTGTGATTGGTAATCCAAGTGCGGAGCAATCGTACCTCCAATATCCTACTGATATGGAATATTTCCAATTAGTTACTGGGGTTACTTTTAATGAATTTATTGCCAATTCAAATACCGGCAATACTGGATTTTTCCCTTCTACATATTTGTTACATGATGTTACAATTGGTGTAAATTTTTGTGGTGTTTCAAATCTGACATATAACAACATTATTACAACAATGACAGACTTTCAAAACTTTGAAATCTGTATCTTTGTAAGAGGAGTCGATCCACACACGGCAAAACAACCAACAATTCAATATGATTTATCAAGATTGTTTGGTAAGTCATATGGACAAGGTCCAATAATCAGTGGAAGTTATTACCTCAACAGACCAATCCAACCAACAACAGGTACGGGATACAAACCACTTACACACAACACACTTACAAATGTTTTAAATAATTTGTATTTCCCATCATTCACATTTACAATTGATTCTACACCAGGAAATTATAGTGGATTTACTTCTGATTACCCTTATTACTATGCAAGTACTGACGATTCTATCTCTAGTACTTATAATCCATATCCAGGACAATGGCAAGTAAACAACTTAGCAAGTAACCAAATTTTAACAAATCCTTCTAACCGATCCCTCCCTCTGAATCAGTCGGCTTACATGGTTGGAGGAACATATATTAGATGGGTTAACACTAATTTAACTAATAGTTATCAAATGTTGTTACAAACTGGAAATAACAACAGTTCACCATCTTGTGATCAGGATTGTCAAAATATGGAATATTTTAACACAGGATCGACTTTTTACACAGGAATCAATTCTGCGGGTAATTTGACCGCACTTTATTCACCGGCCTATTATAGATACTCACTCAACGGTGTTAACTTCTCAAACTCAACAAATATTGTTATGAGAAGTGATCGATTACCAACTTCTACAACAGTACAAAATGGTGCTTCAGGAACTAACACAGGATTTGCCTTACATCAAAATGATAACTTTGCGGTATTCTCACCATCGGGAGGCGCAGCTTATCCATTTATTACCGCAGGTGGTGATCTTTATAGTGGTGATAGTCAAGATGATGACCCAACAACACAAGCACTTACCGAAACATTAAGTTGTGAAGGTATGGTACCTTTGGAATGTTACTCAGGTTCAGGTGGTAATGTTGGTGTATTACCCACAGGTCAATGTTCAATTCCTGAAAACAGAATGATAAATGGATGTTATTGTTTATTGAACAAGACTTATTTATTTGAATATGGTGCGGATGCTAGATTATTTTTAGAATGGAAGGTTAGATTTACAATGAACTTTGCCGCTTGTAGAGGAGTATTTGGACAAGTATTCCAAAACAACTGGATCAATGGTGTCTTATATATGTTTAACTTTAATAAACAAACAACCTTTGACGCATTTGCAAATCCGGTTTACGATTATTGTGATGATGTGATTATGTTCAACGACATAACAAATGTCTTCTTTTATAGATCATCTCCTTGGGATCAAAATACCGAAAGGTTTATTGGTAAAGACTCACCACAAATAAATCCTAATGCCGTTGGAGTAACTTTTCCAGGTTTTGGATATAATGTAAAACAAATACAATTTCCAACAACCATTACTGATTTAGGACCAAGAGATTATTTTATTAATCAAATTTGTTGTTCATCTGGTGAAGATGGATTTGGATCTTATTATGCTAACCAACTCAAAACTACATCATACCAAGATAACTCAGATATCATCCAATTAGGGTTTTTGTCGAGAATATTAAATGAAGGTGTTAGACAAAGAATTATACCAATAACAAACGGAGGTGATAGTTCCGAAGGAAAAGGAATAATTCAATTCTTCAATAGTACAAGAGGTGGTTATCGTATAGATGGTGATTGGGCTCAGATGTTATCAATTAATTCTGAATGGAAAGTTTTACCATTCATTACAGAAAACTTACCACAACCTAACCCTAATGTTTACATTTATTTTGGTGATAACAATAACGGAACAACAACACTCTCCGGAGATGAAATCAAACCTATTATGGGATTGTTTTTCCAAGTAAATGACGATGAAACTTACTATAGAAAAATAATGTCTCCGGGAATCGAAACTTACAATTTTAACCCACTAATTGAGGAAGACTTTGGATATCCTAAATCTCAGGAAGTCCCGCATTATAGATGGCAAGTTAGAATACCAACTGTATATGCAGGAACCCCAAACATATTTGGTTCGGAGGATAACAATTGGTTCACCACGACATATCCGGTTTTAACACCTAATAATAACTCACAGGGATTCTTTTTCAAAAAGTATCAAGATTTAGATTTCGTAACTGGTGGTGAAAAATATAGGACGACAACAACTCAAAACGGTTTCATAAGTAATTATGTAAATGGTGTACCACAGTACTCATCCTCAAATGTGACACAAGGATCACCAAGCACATCGTTCTTGGATTCTATTATAGTTGGTGCACCATATCATTTCTATTTTGGGTTAAATAACGGTAAGACTGCGATCGACAGATTCTTTAAACTATATGTTGTGAACGAATTATAATATGAATGTAGATCCATCAACAAGAATAATTGAATCAACACAAAGGTACAAATCGGCACCTTTGAGTGATCAGTTTATTAATGTACCTTTGAAACAATCAATGAAAGAATTGGTTGAATTTGATCGCACAACTGATCTTAGTTTACTTGAAGTGTTCGATGAAGAAAGACAACAATCAACGATTTTTAGACCTGTTACAAAGTTTACAATTTTATTTGAGAATGCTTTGACTGGATCAACAACATATGTACCTTATAGAGACAACCTATATTATACTAACGCTCTCCAAAATGCAATTTCATATTATCCCACAGGTAATGTACCATCTGTTCCCCCACAACCAACAGATCAAACAGTACCTTGGGATGGTTTTCCTCAGTACCCTGAATTTGATTTCATAAGAACCGACAATTCTGTACAAGGGTATACGATAGGGTCAGGAAGACATTTAGATTTTAAATCAGTTAGTGCAACTACTTACAACTGGTCACATTACTTAAGTTATGCTTATTCGAATGACCCGAATAAAAAAATGTATGCCGTCGAACCACAAACTCAAATATCTTGGAATTGGATTGCATCTGATGGAATACCTTTTTACATTGTAAGGGGTAGTGAACTCATAACTAATCAAATTACTTTTAAGTGTCCAATCAAACACAATTTAAGTGTAGGACAGTTTGTTTTGTTATCTATAAACTACAACAACAACTCAATATTTCAAGTGGATGGTTTGGGAGATGGTGGATCAGGATCCGAAGAATACATATTTAGTATCCAAAATGTGGGATATACTGGAACAACATTTGTGACTCTAAATCAAGGAACATTTAGAAGAGTTTTAGATAAAACAAATTTAAACGATACAATAAGTACTTACTATGTAAGAAGACATCGAATACTTACAGATTCAGATTGTGCGGTATTAGTTAATGCGGGATATGAAAAAAATGTTTATAATGACAAAACAAAGTGTGAAATCAAACCTCTAACACCTAATCAAGTTAAAAGAACTTCTGTAAAAGAAGGATCAAGATCTTATACATTGTCATTCAATTGTGATGTCAATTTAAGAAATTTATTAGATAATCAAAACAGACCAATCAGTAAATTATACTTTACAACAATTTGGAGAGGTTATTTTGGTTGGACACAAAAGTTGAAACAAGGTTGGGAATTTAACACATATTTAGATGTTGGAAAACCACAAGTATGGTGGGATCAAAACAATTTAGATTCTAATACAACAATAAATCAATCTCAATATACATCTTTAGTAAATCAAGGTCCTTTTTTTTATAATGATTTGTTAACTTCAGGTGATACTATAGATGGAGATTTTTGTGAATGGAATAATTTTGAACAAATAGAAAGAACACTTTCCGTTTATCAACACAAAATTACATATAACAACAATTGGTTTAGTTTGAATTTTCCAACTTTAAACCCAACAAATTTGTTTGGTTATTTTTACCAACCCCACAACCAAATAGGGATAAGAGAATTTTCTGAGTACATTGAAGAATCAACCGATCAGAATATTGTTGATCTTCCTGAGTATGCTTATTACTCAACATTGAATTCTTCTTTTAGATGGAGAGACCTTTATCCTTATGGGTTCATCAGTGGTGATGGTGTTGGTCTTGACTATCCGTTTTTGAATAATGCTCACTATCCTTTTGTTGACACAATTTTTAGAATCACACCTGAAAACTATAATACAGCAAGCGATTACGCAACACCAACAAATCCAAATGAATTAAGTCTTTATCAAGGTGGTAAAGTACCTGTTGATTTGACTGTTATTGCGGCACCTTCTAGTGATGGTTGTGATGTAGGTCAGATATTGTTTGACATAGGAACTAACCCAAATAATCAAAACCCAAATAATCAATAGATGGATTTTACACGAATTAAAATAGTTAAAGATGACATTGATAAGTTTGTTAATATACCAATTAACATGCAATGGGACTTTATGGGAAGAGACGATAGCATTCAAGTATATGAAGTTGAAGCCGTTAAAGAGGTTATTGGTTCACCTCAAGATTTCGAAATTATAAGATTTGCACATAATATATTTCCAAACATAAATACAGAAATAAATTATGTTTTTAATTTTTATGATTATTCACAACCAATCACCGCAAACACAGTTGGTAACTGGACTGTAAACTATCTCAACAACGGATTTTCAGTTACTGATGTTTATTATTTTTCTAAATCTTTCACTAATTCTTTTTTCAAATTAGATTTATACGATACTGATGATGATGCAACTCGCCAATTATTTGTTTCAATCATATTACCCGTACAACAAGGTTTAACACAAACAGCTAGTTTATCACCAACACTTCCACCAATAGAAATAAAAAAACCTAACATGGTTTTGGATTCCATAGGTAATGATAAAGAGGGTTACTATATCTATTGGTTGAGAAGTAGAGAAATTATAGACATTAATACTTTTTACATGTCCGCGCAATTTTTTGATGCAATAACAGGAGTCTTCAAACAGATGACAAATACAAGACAAGACCTTCTAACTCCTGATAAATTTAATTACGATCATTCACAATACAATTACTATAGAGTAGACTTAGATTATAATACAAAAACTTACGAAGTGTTTTCAACATCAACCAATCTTAGAGTTGGAGATTTGTTAACACCGATAACTTGGTATGAATATGTTAACCCATAATGGAATTACAAGAATATAAATTTGTTATATCACCTGAGAACATCAAAAGTGATTTAGTTTTTGTTCCATATACTGGCGAAACTGATGTTACTACAATTATTGATCCGTGTTGTTTGACTGCCACTACAATAAGTGCAACAACTACAGGTACAACAGGTGTTTATTTACCTATGTCTTATTTGTTAAGTGGAAACACAGGTGGTACATCATTTCTTACGGGATTATCAGTTAACATTATGATTACTGAATCTGCGGTTGATTTGGGATATTATACACCTTTTGACGGTTTAGTGGTTCAGTTAGATGTTTTGAACAATTTTATAGTTACCGCAGACACTATTAACCCATATACTTTTAAGTTTTATAATACATCAGATTTAGAGTTTATTAAGTTTTTACAATTAGTGACTTACACATTGGATTGGGGGGATGGAACACCAACACAAGTCTTATTAGGGATTACGCCTGTCACACACACCTACCCAACTGCGAATACTAATTATGTAATAACACTAACCGCAAACTCACCTTGGGGAATATCAACAGTACAAAAAACAATCACTACCCCATATAGTGCTGTTACCATAAACAATCCTCTAGGTAACTTAACATTTTATCCTGCTGGAGCTAGTTGGTCGGCAACACCGATAAGTTATGATTATATTTTTACAGGAGATTCTAATACTAATGTCACAGATTATTATTCTTATAATTACACCACAGTCCCTTTTCCTGTTACAGGAATAACAGAATCAACTGTCAATGATTTAACTCAATTTGGCCCAAAAACCAATTTGTACGATGGTAAGTTCAAATTGGGTATACAGGTAACAGGTCAAACAGGTGTTGTTGGAACTTTTTACGGTCCTGACATTACAAACACATATACCGCTTATACAATTAATGGGGTTATTTATCATGATTATGAAAATTACACAATATATTTTGTTGATTCATACGGTTTAGTACCAGGTGAAATAGAATTGACGGCCATAACCAAAAATGAGGCTCTCATAAATGTCGTCGATCAACTTGAAGTAGTTACCAATGTTTTTATTGAGAGAGGTAAAAATTCTCCTTTGGAAAATGTGATGAGGTTAGGTGAGGTTGATAATGTGGGAGATTTAGGAAAATACGGATACAAATATTTTATTATTGAAAAAGTGTCCACATAAATATTTATTTAAAAGATTATAAGATAATATGGCAACAGGAAATTACGGAACGATAAGACCGGCAGATGTTAGTCCCGAGGATGTACAGATAGTAATGGTATATACTGAGTCTAGAGACGATACTCAAAACTTTACCCTTACAACACTTGATGCTCAAGATGTTTTGAGACCTTACTTCAATAACCAAGATACTGGAGGAAGTTCAGTAGAAATTTTGGGTGGTCTTTATAATTTGAAACTTCCTGCAGATCAGTTCACTAAGTTAGGTATCTATACTTTAATGATAAGACCAGCAGAGATTAGAACTATAATTACTGACTGCGGTGTTTTATCTTCACTCCCAAATGTTAAGGGTATTGTTATAGACTTGAACAATGTACCCGCCGAATATCAAAATAAATTTGTTAATCAAGGGTTGGTAGGGTTTAGAGT
>B570J29032_109957505_pt1 | contig 10000 bp, 25 predicted proteins | sample LakMenEpi16Nov12_FD_29032 | JGI IMG/M metagenome (IMG submission 29032)
ATATAACAACAGTATTAAAACAATACGATATAGATTACTATCCAATCAAAGTAAACGAAAAAAGTATAGATACAATTTTATCACTTTTATAAAAGAATATATTATGACTAGTCAAGAATACACACAATGGTTGAAAGGTTTTTTAGATGCGGTAGATGGATACAACATTACCAAAAGACAATTTGATTCAATCAGAGAAAAATTAAAAGAAGTAGAGGATGCTCCTATTGGATTTCCTATTGGTAGTGGTGGGTTTGGAACTCCGGCAGTAGTACCACAATTGGGTGGTGGTTGGATATCAACTGGAACTCCAAATATTATGCCATTGAGTGGAACTATTACAACAGGAGGTTCGGTTACTACAACACAATTTCCCGGTTCAACTTTAACTTATACGGATACAAGTGGAAATAGTAGTACATATACAATACCAAACACAACTAATAATATATTTACAAATCAAAGTAGTAAAGATGATGATAAGTTGTTAATGGATTAAAATAAAAAAGGGAAGTAAATCTTCCCTTTCTTTTTTAACTCTTACCTTGCATTCCGGTGTAATAATATGTACTATCATAATTAGGTTCATCGTATATATCCAATTCCTTTCTTTTCTTATCTTGTTCAGATGATATATCTAATACCTTTGGATTCATTTCAGACTCCTCTTCTTTTATAACACTTTCTTTACATACTTTCCAACCACCACCTTTTGATTTGTAGTTCTTTGCCGCCCAACCATTTGCATAAGCTGATGGATATACATCAAACTTCTTTTTAGCTGCTGCTTTAGATGCTGACCACTTTGCCGAATCGGTTGGACAATTCTTCTCTAAAAATAATTCCATTGCCTCTTCAACCAATTCGTTTTTCTTTCTACCCTGGCAATGTGCTTTTTGTGAGAATCCTTTCGGATTACTACAATTAATTGATTTTTTATATTTTTGAGACCACTTCTCATCCAATCCCTCACTAGCTCCTGTTTTTACAAATGTGGGTTTCTGTCCTTTCTTTTGTTCACCACCTTTTTCAGAATCACCTGCTTTAGATTGTGCAGCTCTTTTTCTTTTTACAAATGATGCAATTCCATCTTTACCTAATTTGGCTGCTTTCTCTTTTGATAAACAAGCTGCATAAGGGTCTCCTTCTTTTGAATCACCACACTTACCAACTTTCTTTCCAGTAGAATCGTATCTATCCCAACCACCACCGGTAGTTGAACCCGTCTTACCTTTACCAAACCAATTACGAAGGTCTTCGGATAATATGGATTTTAACTTAATCATTTTTTAATCTTTTTAGCTCTACGATTAGGCGATTGACTTTTGATTGCCTTTCCTTTTTTAGATTGTAACGATACAATTTTATTTAAGAAATCAAATCGATTACTATACTCCAATGTTTGGTTGTATTCCGTTAAGTTAATTTTCATTGTCTCCATTTATATTGTATTTGAATATAAATATAAAGATATGAATTAAACGATTTGTAAGTGTAATCCTGCTCTATCTAATGCTTCGGCAATAGGAATCAATTCATCCATAGTGCCTGATTTAACTCCACACTTTCCTTTGTAGTGAATTATCATTGCACATTGTTCTGCCTGTTCCATTTCGTGTCCACACATAATCATTAAACACATAATGACATGCTCAAACGTATTTACATTATCATTGTAAACTATAATTTGATGTTGCTTCTCAATTTTTTCCAATACTTCTACTTCACTATTTGTTTGTTCCATTCTTAAAGTATTTGTATTTAAGATATTCAAATGCAGGTAATAATCCAAATCCGCTTGCTATTATTGTGAATAGGTTAGGATGCCAATGTTCACCACATAATCCCAATGCGTGCTTTACAAATTCTATCATTTGTTTAGTTCGTTGTAACGATTTAAATTTTTTGTTTTAAGGTATTGAACTTCAACCCCCTTCCATTTTTTTTCAGGACATGAACCACCCTCATCCATAAACGTTTTAGGGGTGTATATCTTTGCTTTAAGAGCACATCCGCATTGACCACAATGAATGTAAGGTTCTTGAACTTTATGTTCACAGGCATCACAAATCTGAATGCGTTCTGATGCTAATTCAGCTTGGGCATCATTTGGATTAAACGATATTGCCCAAGCTTCAAATATTTCTTTTGTCTTACTTAATAATTTCATTCTACTTTTTTACATTTAATTTCTAAATCACCTTGAACGATGACTGTGTTCCCATAAATATCATCAAACATAACTCCCTTACCATACATACGAAATGTATTTGCGTAATAAGTTTTTCCGTTTTCCGATGTAATAGTGTACTTTGCTTTATCCGATTTGCTGGGTACAAATGCCAATATACTTATTGCAATTACTCCCACAACAAGTCCAATGCACATTGTTATAAATTGCTTATATGCTACCATATTAAAATCTGTCTTTGGGTTTAAAAGTTTTGTAATCGTGAATAATATATGCTGCTCCCAATACTATGATTGAAAGTAAACATACTAAATGAAATCCATGCACAATGTAATCCATTGTTGTAAAAGGTAATCTAGGTACTTCTTGCATAACATTTTATTTTAGTGAAATAATAATTAAGAAATAAATTTAAGGTTTTCAACTAAATACTTTTCAGCTTTTTTGTAAATCTTTTCGGAAACAAGTCCGTTTGCATAAATCACATCATTTTTTGTAATACAATTAATGATGGTTTCTTTTCCTAAAAAGGAAACTCCCAATGTCAAATGTTTAATGTACGAATCTAAATCTTTGAAATGAATTGTCATAATATAAGGGGTTTAAGATTAATATTAAAATTTAATTATTAGGCGTTTAACCATTCTTGGTAAATATAATCGTAAGTATGACCGGTGAGTTCGGAAAACTTTTCAAACAATCTCTCTCGTATCACACTATCAGAAACACCAATGTATTCATAGACCATATCACCACGAATTGCGAGCCATAAAGATTCGAAGTTGGCTTTTGGGTCAATCTCTAAACCTAACTCATCTGATGGGAACTCATTCACATAATAATTTCTAATATTCATAACAAAGGGGGGGGTTAATGGAGGAGGAACGTCCCTCACTCCCATATAATAAAGGTAAGTAAAATTCCTGAATTAAACAAGCCTTTTACGAAATATTTTTTAATAAATTTACAAAATGTTTTTCGGCTCCTCTATAAGTAGTACGGGATACTAATCCATTAGCGTAACCAATAGTGTTAGCCATAATACATTCTATGATACCTTCTTTACGCATTGTACCACCATAGATGATAGTAATGAAGTGAACATACTCATTAAGTTTCTTTGGATAATTCATATCAATGTGGGGTTAAAAGGAAGAGAACTGTCTCTCTCACATATAATAAAGGTAAGTAAAAAAATTGATATAAACAAGCTTTTACCAAAATATTTTTAAATTATTTTTAGACACAAAAAAGGGATAAACTAAAAGTCTACCCCTTTCCATTATTCACAATCAAAATTTAATTCTTACTTTGCAACTGCTGTGTCTGCTGCTACCGAATCAGCTGCTACACTATCAACTGCAATTGTATCAACTGCTAAAGAATCACTTGCAACTTCTTGTTTTGATTCACCACATGCTGCTAATACTAATCCAGATGCGATAAACGCTAATGCTAATAATTTTTTCATTCTACTTTTTGTTTAAGGTTATTAATTATAATTATACAAATATACAAAAAAAATATCAAAAATCCTAATATTCTTTAAGTTTTTTTTAAGGTTTAACACCAAGCGTTCTCTATTGACTCGGTTTCAACCATTGACTGCTTTGCAATCATACGTTCTGCACATATCAAATCTACACTTTTGATAGCGGATTCAATGTTTATGAATTTCTTACCAAAGAATTTCCTAGCATAAGAAGGTCCTCTTAGGATTTCAACCATTTCGGGATACTTTTCAGTTGCCGCTTTCATAATCGAAAAGTTCGAATGACGAATAAATGGTTGAGGATGATTTTTGTTGGGTTTTTTAAATTCGATGTTCATATTGTTTATCTTTTATTACTTAATAAAGGTATGTAAAAAAATTGATAATGTCAAGCTTTTTCTTAATTATTTTTTATAAACTATGTCCTAACTTATTATGGATTGAAATCATATGTTTACAGGGTGTATATTTACGAAAATCTCTAGCTTCGCAGTTACAACCCGTAATCTTCCAATCTTCAACTGTTACTTTATAGTGCTTATACTTCCCAGTCTTCTTATTCACACTACCCATTTCGCTGTAAAACCATTTCATATGTCTATTGTTTAGTATCCTAACATTTTTAACACTCTCAAACCAAACCAAATCGAATCAAAAACTAAAACTTTCATAATGTGTATCTCTTAGTACATAGTAAAGGTAAGTAAAAGATTTGATATACACAAGCTTTTCATCAATTATTTTTCATCTTTTTTGAAAGGTTTTTCATACTTTGGCTTTAACAATTTCCAAATCATTTCATCAAATTGCGGCGAATATGAATCCAACCTTTTGAATAATAAAGACCTATTAGGATTATCTGCAATCTTATCAGCAAACTCTTTCTTATCTATTAACTCTCTGAATTCTATTTCAATTTTATTTTTAATTGTATCAAATTCAGTTTGTAAATCCCTAACAACTTCTTTCACCCAAGCATCAAACTCATCAGGTACTCTATCCAAAAATGGTTCTAACTGTTCGTTATTTCTTAATAGTTCCCATATATCTTTGGTGGAAAAGTTAGTTAAGATTCTATGTAGACGAACATACTCATCACCTTTAATCTTCATTCGCATACCGCCTGAAAAACGAATTACATATCCTTCATTATCTTTGGATATTTCTTTTTTCAAAGTTTCCCAATCTTCTCCCCAAGTCTTATACTTCATTACGATATCCCAACCTTCTTCCACAAGCTCTTCATATGGAAACTCTTCACCTCTTCTATTCATAACGCCCAACAATACCAATCTCTCTTCTTTACCATAATCTACAACGATACGATTTTCAGGATAAATTATTTCAAAAAGATATGTGTAGCCAGGTACGCATATCTTATTGTAGTTGTACTTATTTGCAATCTCCATACCTTTGATTGCTTGTTCGGAAGTAAATGAACCACGAGTTGTCATATGCCATTCACCTTTTATTTTTGGTGTTGGTTCATAGTATGGGTCATCAAAGTTAGGTAAGTTGTTTGGGTCAAAGAACCTTTCCATACCGGTTTCGTAATTATTATTAAACCATATGTTATATCTTCTTTCATCACTCAACTCTTCCTCATAGTAAAAGAATATACCTAACGAACCATCCATCTTTTCATAAACCTCAAAGTATTCATTTGGGATATCCTCTGGTTTGTGCTCTTCGTAGTTAAAGAACTTTGGAAAAGGTTTAGCAACAACATTACCTTCGTTATCCAAAACTAATCCTCTGCAATTCAAAGTAATATCATCCCACATACCATTGTATTGGCATTCACGTGAATAGTTGTATATAGCCAATGGAAGTGTAGGATGATTTTGTTTAATCACCAATCCTTTGGATATGTAATCACCTATTAATGTTAAATCGTATTTCATATTACAATTTTTTATTTATTCTCCCAAACCACCCATTTTTCCATATGTGGAGTTTTGTAGTATTTGATAAGCTATTTTATTTGTATTTGTACCTAAACTTTCAGGGTAATATAATAATGTTGGGTTTTTCTTTTGGATATCGATATCAGCATATTGTTTCTTAAATTCCATAACATCAAATCTTTCAGTAATTAAATGATAGCCTGATTTAGTTGGGATTTTTTTAATCACCTTTGTAACAATATCTAGTGATTTTTCAATAGTACCATCTCCTTTGTATGTATGTACTATTGCTCTAAATTTAATAGGTTTACATTGGTCAATTGTGTTTATTACACCACCAATCAAACTTTCATCCTTTGTGTCAATATCTACAATCCATCTTTTTTCGTGCATCTTAACTTGTCCAACCACCGAATCAAATACGTGCTTTTGATTGATTTGACCCGATTGAATGCGATTGACAATATCAACAATCATTTGCATACCAACATCCTTATGTTTTTGTTTGTTGATATGAATATATGCCCTTGCCTTAAACATCTCACAAAGTTGTTTAATCTCATCGTATCGTTGTTCTAAATGTTCTACACTCTCAATACAATATGATTTGATTGTACGAACCGATTGATGATTAGCTTTATCAGTTGTTTGGTCTTTCTTACGCTTAAAGATATAGAGCATATAGAAATCTCCTTCTTTCTCAAAGTTAAGTAATCCTTTAATTTGCTCTATATTATCTATCATAACTTTACTTCAAAACGATTTTTCATTTGTTCTAACTTTTCAGCAGGTACTCCGTGCTCATTTACACCACCATGTCTATTTTCTACAATAATACTGAATACTTTATATCCGTATTGTTCTGCTAACTTATAGTATGCTTCCATTTCCCACTCTTGCGTAAATGTGTTTGATACTACAATTTCAGGATAAAATTGAGGATTGACTTCGTTATCTTTCATACGAGTCTCAACTTGGTTTCTACACCATTCATGTGCTTGCCTTAATTTAGAACCATCAAAGTTATAGTTACCTTCTTTATCATAGAAGAACTTATCAGCTTCACATATTGCATACTCATTCCAAATCCAATTGGCGAATGTTGATTTGCCACTACCTGGCAATCCTCTTACTAATGTTAATATTTTTGGTATCATTACTTTATTGGTTTATCTTCTACTTTGTAAATACAAAACTCATCTGCTATATTCGTATCGGCTCTACCTTTGATGAACTCTAATTGTTCTTCGGCTTCTTCCATAGTACCATAGAATACTGTATTGTGATATGTGTAGCAGTTTAATTGATTACTATCCTTAAACCACATTCGTGCAATCACATAATTAAACTTTTCCATATTTTATCTATAATTTTCAACCATAGTGTGGTGGTCATTTGGCATCATACTACCTATTGGTTGTTTCTCCATAATCTTTAATATCTCTTCTAAACTAATAGGGTCTAAACCATTTCCATCTACACCCACATCCATAACTTTACCATTACCAACTCTACGATGGTTAGGTAAGTGAACGTGTCCGTGTAAGTGAATAACACCCCTACCTAAATTTTCCCAACTAGCAATTGGAAAGTGCATCAAAACAAATTGTGCTTCCTTTTGATTTAGAGTTCCAACATTCCACTTAACAACCAAATTAACTAAATGGTTTACACTAATGAAACAATCCTGCACCCCATCTTTATTTCTTCCAATGTGATGGTCGTGGTTTCCTAATACTAAATGGATGTTCTTGCAATTCAATCTGCTACGGAACTCTCTAATGGAATCAAACCCACCGAAAGACCAGTCACCTAAATGGATTAGGATATCATTCTCCCCAACTACGGTATTGATACCAGCAACTAACCTATCATTCATCTCACCCAAAGAATCAAAATCTCTAAAGTGATTCGGTTTGCTCTTATCCCATTCGGTAGTGCCTCTACAAATATTTGCGTGATTAAAGTGGGTATCTGAAGTGAACCACAACTTTTGACCTTTATTCAAAATAATCTTCATACTATTGGGGGTTTTAATTATAGGATAAAGGTAAGTAAAAAAATTGATATATCCTAATTATTTAGAAAGTATTTTCCAACCAATATGAAAGATATTGTAAAGTGGCAATCTTATCCTTTAATGTGATATTCCAAATGGTTGTGTACTCACCATCACATACTACTTTGTAAACCTGCTTTTCGTATTCGGATAGCGGTTCTCTATATATGGTTACAATCTTATGGTCTCTACGGGTCTTACCCTTAAACACAATTTCATATAACTTACTCAACTGCCGGACTTGTGTAATTTGGTATTTACCCACTACACAACCTATAATCTTATCGTAGTTCTTTATAGTTAGTTTCATTAGAATGGTAATTTTAGATTTGGATGATTCTCTACATAGTTTTCAATAATAGCACCAACTCTTTCCATAAATTCATATGCGGTTGTTTTCTTTAACCATTTACGTCCCAACCAATGTTCGTATATAACTGAACCATCTTTATGTACGAATTGTAGTTTATACACATCATCCGAATCCCTATCATATGGGAATTCTTTATCCGCCTCCATACCCAATCGTATCTCAACCCAATCAAAATCAGTTGGGACATTCTTTTGTAAGATTATAGAATAGTAATCATTACGCGTTTCTTCCACCTCCATTATGTACCAACCCCTAAAGCTATTAACTTTTGTTTTGAAAGAATTTAGTTGATACTCAAAGTTTAGTATTGTTAGCATTATAATAATTGGATTTCAGCTAATAAAGCAGTTACACCTTCTTCAGTTAGGTATCCCTTAACATCTCCATCGGCAATCGGATTATCGTAATGGATTTCGCCATCTTTGAATACTGCCAACTCATACAAACCCTCACCACCTCCATAGGTATAAGGAGTTCTAACTACGGATGCACCATAACTATTCTCAAACTCTATAAGTGCTTGAACACCACTTCCCATAGGGTGTAGGTTAAACTCTAAATCATTAAATCTTTTCATATCTATTATTTTTTTAATTCGTAATCTATTACACCTACTACCGATTCTATAAATGCCTTTTTATCTTCTAACGCAGTTTTGAATACTCCACCCCCATTAATCATCTTTTGATTTAAGTATATTTTATATCGATACTGTCCTCCTAAAAACTCATCGGTTTCTCTCTCCAATATTAACCTACCCACATTCTTTGGTCCACCCAACCCATCCGCTCGGTAATAATGAAATTGAACCGAATATTGTTTACACCCAATGAGGTTCGAATCAATATCAAATTTGTATGTATCCTCCAACACATCGGTAATCTTCCAACCACCCCACCAACTATTAAGTAATGAGGATTTGAAATTCTTTATCGTTAGCATACCCTTTGTAATTTTTCTAATAACTTCGCCATAGTTGTTGCAAGTAGATATGGTCTTTGTAAATCATCCCACTCAACCAAAATCTTTACTTCGTTTTTCCAAGCCGATACAAACATTTCATATTTACCTGATTCGTTGGGAGTTCTATCTAACCAAATCTCAACATCATCTCCAATTAACCTATACACCTTTTGAACCTTTGGGCTAAACTCACTTACCCTAAAATAAAATATATACCATATCCCATTTAGAATTACTTTGTGTGCAACTTTACCACTACACAACATACTCTTAAACTTATCTATGTTTTCAATCTTCAACATATACTAAAAATTTTGAACTAATCCAATTAAGTAATTGCTTAGGATTTTTTATGTATTGATTATGTATTTTCTTTCGGGTTCCCATCGAATTCATAATTTCAATATCATACTCAAACCCATTCTCATTTAATTGCCGATACAACTTAACGAATTGTGATTTGTGTATGGCGAACACCCCTTTGGTCTCCGGGAGAAATGCAAATTGGTAGTAATCATCCCTTTCGATAATCTCACCCATCAACCACAATGTACCCATACAATTGAATTGATTATCCTTTATCTTTTTGTAGTTCGTTATTGTTAGCATAATATTCAGTATCATCAACTCTCATTCGGGTCGAATTTAAGATTTTTTTGTAAAGGTTTAATTTGATAGTGAATCCACAATCCTATCCACCATCCAATTATAGAACCTTTCCCTATCCTTAAACAAACTACTCATAACGCGTACATCGTGTATTCGTATTCCCATAATCAAATCCTCAATCCAAAGATGGTAGTACACCTCATCTTCCGCCTCTCTCTTCACCACTACCTTAAACCTCCTCTTAGCATCCCCCATAGACCAAAAGAATGTATAGAATGGATTTTCCAAATTGCCGGAAACAGCTCCGTGTAAACCCCCATCTACTAATTTGAATCCACCAATTTGGTATCCATCATCATGTCCTATATCTCTCCGTACATTTTTAATCCTTAGCATGTTATTAATA
>B570J29032_109957503_pt1 | contig 9992 bp, 7 predicted proteins | sample LakMenEpi16Nov12_FD_29032 | JGI IMG/M metagenome (IMG submission 29032)
GTGATCGTCAATCGGAACTACTTCAGCACAATTTTTCTATTTCGACGCAAGTTTATCAACCGCGTTGAATTCACGGCTTGGCTGACGCAACTGGGCGACGCTTAAACTCAATAGCCTCATGCTGGGTTCGTCTTCCGGATGCTCTTTTAGTATATCACCTAAAATTCTGGTTGCTTCAGCGAATCGTCCTTGCCGATAATCGCTTAAAGCAGATTCGTAGTCGCGGCAAAGCGACCCCCAGTTTTCGGATTCCTGGTGTGCCAATTGCATAACGGCGATGGGTTCATCAATGCCCTGAACTTCGATAGTTGCCAGTTCTCGCAAGGGGAAGGCAGTTTCGCACTGACTGGCAGTCGCCTTGGATACCATGCATGGCACACCAAAATGCTTGGTAGCACTTTGTAATCGGCTGGCCAGGTTAACCGCATTGCCAAACGCACCATATTGAAATTTTTTTTTCGATCCAGTGTTGCCCACAGCAGCCAGTCCAGAATTGATGCCAATGCCGATGCGAAGGGGCTGATTCAGAGTGTCATGCCACTCTAGGGCGACTTCTGGAATCAATCGCATGATCTGCTGGGCCGCTCGTAGCGCACAGGCAGCATGATCGGCCCGTGGCTCGGGAGCACCCCACATGGCGAACACTTCATCGCCCACATAATTGACTACGACCCCAGAATGTTCTTCGATACAGCGGCTGATCATGGTAAACACATCTTGCATCCAGCGTATCGTGCGACTGGCCCCCAGGTGTTTGGATATCGAACTGAAACCTCGAACATCACAAAACATCAACGTCACTTGCTCCTCTTTGGGTTCGAGCAACTGAGCGTCGGCAACGATATGTTTAGCGACCACGTCCGAGAAGAATAGCTCCATCGAACTGCGTTGCCGCTCTTCGGCTTGGCGTGCCAACCCAGCAGCGATGGCACCTGCTAGGATCTCTACCAATTTCGCTTCGATGTCCAATCCTCGCTTGGTCAACTCGCCGGTCCAGCGGTCGCCATACATAACGCCGATCACTTGACCCAATTTATTTAGTATCGGCGCGCAGATCGCCTGATGTAAATGTTGAACCGATTGTCCTAAAGAGCCAGTGTCCCCACCAGGTTCAAACAATGTCGTGGATGCCGTGTGCTGAGCGCTGGCGATGATCGAATCGCTGATGTTGGGCGCGTGCAATGGCGCGCGGCTAAGGCTGGTCTGCGCAGGTGCGGACTGGCTAGCGCTCTCCAGGTATCCTCCTGAGCTGCTTGAACGGTCGCGATACGCCTCGGCGCGACAGATACGCTGGCCGTCTGAAAACAAAAACACGACGGCCCGGTCTAAATCGGCAATGCGCAATGCTGCGACGGCCCCGGCCTGAAAAAAGCTGTCCGATGTTGCGCTTTCGCGAATTACTGGCAACACCTGCTGCAGCAACTCCAGCGTATCAGCAGCCGTTGACACATCCCATCCTGGCCCTTTCTTTAACGATAATGGATTGGCAATCAGCGAAGCCAAAGAGACCGCGTCGGGATGCAGCCCGCGACCGCCAAGAGTTCGCACAATCTCGGAACCAGTTTCAGTAGCTACCCGTAAGCTAACGCTGGGTGTAATTGCGATAGTCGCGCTGGAGAGAATGGGTATCGAAGCGCCTGGTCGTAGCGCCGGCAGTCCCTGTATCATCAGGTCAAGACGTGGATTGACATTGCGAAGCAGTGGCTTTCCAAGACTATCAACAGTCAGTTCAAAATACCGACGAGGAATTTCCCGATGATCCAGCGAGGCCACAATGGCGCGGTTACCTGCCGCTCCAGAGAAATGTCCAGCTTCGGGCTCGCCTTGATCTTGGCGTCCCACGCTGATCGGAGTCTGACAAGTCCAGCCTTGGGTTAGCTTTCCATCAACGCACAGTTGTAGATTTAAAGTAGCCATGGTTCCTCGGTTGGGTCCTAACTTGTCATCAGTCGGAGTGCGTTAGCAACCGGTTTTCGCAGCACCCCGACACTAATGCTAATCGCTAGCTCGCCCAGCGGCTGATTGGGCAATTTATTTACGAACAGTTGCTAAGCAAGGATCGGACATCGCGTTTTGTTGGAATCCTCGTTGGCGGAGTAGGCAGGCATCACAGCGTCCGCATGGCTGTCCGGTAACAGGGTCGGGATCATAACAGCTAGATGTAGCTGAGTAGTCCACGCCCAGCTCCAATCCTCGCGCGATGATTTCAGCTTTCGTCAGTGAAATCAGCGGTGTGTGTATTTTGATCAGCCCGCCTTCAACACCAATTTTAGTTGCCAAGTTGGCCATCCGCTCGAATGCTTCAATATACTCCGGTCGGCAATCAGGATAGCCGCTGTAATCAAGCGCGTTAACACCGATAAAAATATCATGGGCTGCGATTGTTTCGGCGTAAGCCAGCGCAAGGGATAAAAAGACGGTATTTCGAGCTGGCACGTAGGTTACCGGTATTGAGTTGCCAATCTCAGCATCGCAGTTGTGCTTGGGAACCGCAATCGAACAGGAGGTCAGCGCCGATCCGCCAAACTGGGCTAAATCGATATCCACGACGAGGTGTTGGTTCAAGCACTGAAGTTTGGCTTGCTGCAACGCTCGGTCCAGTTCCACCGTATGACGCTGACCGTAGCGAAAGCTGATCGCATGCACTTGATAGCCTGCCTGCCTTGCCATGGCAAGTACCGTAGCCGAATCCAAACCACCGCTCAGTAACACGACGGCTGACTTTTGATCTTTAGGCACTGGACGATTTTGTAGATTCACCCTTGCGAACTCCGACACTCGACTCTACTGCTCATCATCATCATCTTCTTCTTCGTTATCTTCATGATCAGCTTCTTCTTCATTTTCATCCTCGTTTTCAACATCCTCTTCAACTTCGTCCTCCACTAAATTTTCTTTGGAGTTGCGGAATCTTTTGACGCTCTTACGCAAGTCCTCGACCATCGCTCTGAGTGCGGCCACGGTATCGGAATTGCTGTGACCTGGAATGGCCCGAGTCGTCTGTTGCTGAAGAGGCGATGATGGGGTCACCTGAGTTTCCGTTTGTGCTCGCATGCGTTCCTGTAGAAGGCGACTACGATGCTCCAATTCGGCGACTCGTTTTTCTAACTGCTCGTTGGCCACTACAGCGTCGTGCAATGATCGCTGGGATGCCTCCAATTTCTCTACTGTGATTCGCATGTCGGACTCCAGTTGAGCGACTCGCTTCTGAGCCTTGACCTGAATCGCTTTTATTTGCAACTGAGCCCTCAAGTCAGCGTTCTCTTCGATCAACGCGATTACTTTCTGCACCCAAGGCGAATTCCATTGGGCGTCGTCGTCACCCGGCTCAGACACGTTGGTGCTGGCCAAAGAAACCTCTGTTTTTTGGTGAGGTGGTGCCTCAGTCGCCGATTCAATGCCACCCAGGATCAACACCGGGCGACCGTCGCCAGGAATGGGTTCCGGCAACGGCAAAGGCGACTGAGCTTTCAAGTTCGAAAAGGTTGACAACCCGCCGGCCAGTATCCACACGGTGAATGTCAATAATTGGAGAAGATCGCTTTCCCGGAATAATCCTTTGACACAAGTATTCATTTTGCGACTCCTGAAAGACTTGTCGGTTTAGTTAGTGAGTGCTTATCGCGTGGCAACACCAGTCAACGGAAAAATGCAGTTGTCAGGCAATCGTCCAATGACGACAATGCACCGCCATTATACAACCGTCTGACAGGCAGCGAACCATGGGTAGTGCCTAGGGCAATTGTGGCCGAAAAAGCTGAAAAGGACATTTCTGATGCAAACTTCCACCGAAGGAACTCAGCCATGACAACAATTCAAGTACCGACTAGGGATCAGATGTCTGTCGAAGACTGCTGGGATTTATGCAGTTTGTATCCTTCGGTCGACGCTTGGGAAGCTGATTTCCAGAAGTTGGAAAAGCTAATTCCTGGATACGAGACATTTCGCGGCCAGTTGGCAAGCAGCAGTAGGTCGCTGGCCGACTGCTTGAAGTTTGATCGTCAGGTGGAACGTTTGGCCGAGCGACTAGGAGCCTACGCATTTCTCCGATCCGCTGAAGATCAGGCCAATCAAGCGGCTCAGGCGCTGGTTGCCCGATTTCAGAACCTTTCGGTTCGTGCGAGTCAAATGGCTAGCTACCTAAGGCCCGAGGTACTAGACATTGCGGAGGACAGCCTGTCGGCATTTTTGAAAGCTGACGAATTGAAGGAATATGAACTTTTGCTACAGCGCATTGCCCGCTACCGACAGCACACGCTAAGCGATCGCGAGGAGTCGCTGTTGGCGATGCAAGGTGAAATGGCACAAACCGCAAGCAAGACCTTTCGGCAGCTCAACGATGCCGACTTGAAATTTGGCACTTTGATCAACGAGCACGGGCAGACGGTCGAGCTGACCAACGCCACCTTCAGTCAGTTGATGATCAGTCCAGTTCGCGAGGTGCGTCGAACCGCCTTTCACCAATACTACAAACAATTTGCTGCCCACGAAAACACGCTGGCTGCAACGCTCTCTGGCAGTATCCATACAGACGTTTACTATGCGCGAGCCAGGAACTACGGTTCCAGCTTGGAAGCTGCCCTGTTTCCGGATAATGTTCCGCAATCGGTTTACGACAATTTGATCTCGACCGTACGACAGCATCTCCCGGAAGTTCATCGCTATTTTGATTTTCGGCGACGAACGATGAAATTAGATCAGATTCATCATTATGACACCTATGTTCCACTATTGGCAGACCTGGATCAAGATCGCACATGGGATCAGGCTGTACATACTGTGATTGAATCGCTTCGGCCACTTGGCGAAGCATATTGTCAAGTCTTGCAGCATGGGTTGCAAAGTCGTTGGTGTGATCGTTATCCCAACCAGGGTAAACAAAGCGGGGCCTTTAGCTGTGGAACTTTTGATGGTGATCCGTACATCTTAATGAACTACAAACCCAGTGTGCTAAACGACCTGTTCACGCTCGCACACGAAGCGGGACATTCGATGCACAGTTATTGTTCAGCCAAGAATCAGCCGTTTCAGTACTACAATTACACCATCTTTGTAGCCGAGGTGGCCAGCACGTTCAATGAACAACTGCTCACGCACTATCTGCTGCAATCCACCTCAGACGATCGCCTGAAAGCCTACTTGATCAATCATGAAGTGGACAGCATTCGTGCCACCATCGTGCGCCAAACCATGTTTGCCGAGTTCGAGAAGATCACGCATGAAATGGCCGAGAGCGGCCAACCGCTGACGGTCGAGACCATCAAGGAGGTCTACCGTGGATTGTTGAGCGATTACTTTGGTCCGGATTTTGTCATCGACGACGATTTAATGCTCGAATGCTTTCGCATTCCCCACTTTTATCACGCATTCTATGTTTACAAATATGCTACAGGTTTGGCTGCAGCCATCGCATTATCGCGCCGAGTCCTGGGCGGCGGTAAGCAGGAGCAGGGAGACTACTTGCGATTCCTGAGCAGAGGATGTCGGCAAGATCCACTGGACCTACTGCGCGACGCCGGAATCGACATGTCACAACCGGAGCCAATCCACACAGCCTTGACACACTTTACAACACTTGTTCAGCAGCTTGAGGAGTTGTTGCCGTAGAGTCTATTCGCAAGACGCACTGGCCTCTCACTCGACAGAAATTGGCAAGCTAGCCGTCCACGGATTTCAACATGCGATTCATGATTCGGGTGGGAATACTCTGGGTGCCAGTGAACGCTTAGATTTCTAGCAGTTGCTGGAAGAGAGTTTCCAATTTTCTTGATTGATGGTCGCGGCTGTAGGTGGCTATTTTCTCTAGGTCAGGGCTAAACCAGTCTGGCTGGTGACCTTCAGCAACTTGAAGTATCACCTGCTGGATCATTTGCACGTCGTTGCCTACGGCAATGCCACACCGCGTTGCTCGCAACACTTGAGCGGCATCGGTTGCATCAGTGTCTCCTACATCTAAAACGGGTCTGCAGGCAGCAATGTACTCGAACAATTTGCCATGCAGAATCCCCGGCTCGTTGGTACCCAGCAGCAACAGTAGCGTTGCCTGACTCTGTGCCGCATGAGCGGCGGATCGTGGAACCTGGCCTGGTAGCCGAGCGATGTCACGCAGTCGGTAGCGATCCAACTCGGCGGGCAGATTGCCCAGTTTGTCTCCCAAAAAATGAAGTTCTAATCGACTGGTCTCTATTTGCTGGCAGTCAATCAGTCCACGGACAGCTTCCAGCAACGGCTGAACGTTGTACTGCTTATAAATGGTACCAGCATGCACAATGCGAACCACGGGATCGTTGGCAGGACCAGGTGGCAATGGGAGAATTCCTTCGTGTCCATTAAAGATGACCTCAACGGGAATTTGCGGCGCCAATTGCTTTAGAGATGTCTGAAGTGGTGGCGAGACGGTTGTGATCAAGCTTGCACGCCGCAGCAGCCTACGTTGAAACCACTCGAGAAACCACCGAATCGCGGCTTTACGATTTCGATAGGGATTACCCGTCCAGAGGTCGCGGTAGTCAACCACCCAACGCGCCTTCCGATAGAATGCCTTGGCAATATAGCCTAGCAGGACGGTCGAGACAGGGCTGTAGGTCGAGATAACAATGTCTGGTGCCTGAGGCCGGACAAATCGAATCATTTGCCAAAAGGCTACGAAAGACCATGTCAAGCGCTGAAGTCCGTACAACGGACGCCGGAAGAACGACTTGCCGCCGTAGCCCCATCGCTTTGCCAGCAGATAGTCAGCTTCCACAATGCTGACTCGTTCGTTGAAGTCTGGCACCTGTAGTGACAGGGGGCCGTGATAGGGATACTTCTTGTTGGTGAAGACGGTTACCGAGTGTCCGGCCAGAGACCAGTCTTTGGCCCATGCGGCCGGACGCGACGATGCGATGCGATTGAGCGGCGGAAAGTACAGGGCTATGATCAGGATTTTCATGCGCAGTGCAACTAGTTTCCGCTTGAGGGCTTAAGGATGTCGCTTTACGAAGCTGTTGGTTTCAGCACTTCAAGTAGCCTGCCGGGGCTGCCCATGATGTTGTAACCCGAGTCGACATGTAAGATCTCGCCAGTTATCCCCGAACTATAGTCGCTGAGCATATAAGCTCCGGCGCGTCCTACTTCATCGTGAGTGACACAGCGTCCCAGCGGAGCCACGTAATCATAATACTTCTGCATATCGCCAACTCCGGCCGCCGCTCCGGCAAGCGTCTTTAGCGGCCCCGCACTGACGGCGTTCATGCGATAGCCTTGAGCACCCAAATCATAGGCCAAGTAGCGAACCGTGGCATCCAGTGCCGACTTGCAGATGCCCATAACGTTATAACCGGGAACACATTTCTCGCCGCCAAAGTAGGTCATCGTCAGCACCGAAGCGCCCGGATTAAACAGATGTCTGGCTGCATTGGTCACGGAGATCAAGCTGTAGACGCTGACATCCATGGCTAGTTTGAACCCGTCGCGGCTGGTTTCAACCGTATCGCGCGACAAGTCGTTGCGGTCTGCAAAAGCGATCGAGTGAAGCAAGAAATCGATCGTGCCCATTATTTCATGAACCATCTTAAAAAAGTCAGCGATTTGTTGGTCGCACTGCACATCCAGAGGTTCCAGAAAAGCGGTTTGGTCTGGATACTGATCCACGCACTTGGACACTCTCAGTCGATTCTTCTTTTTTTCGTCGTCAGGGCGGTCAGGCAAATGCGAAAAACCACAGATCCCTCCCTGATGGATGATCTCCTGGGCGACAGCCCAAGCGATGGAGCGGTCGTTGGCAACGCCCAGAATTAGTCCGCGTTTTCCTTCAAATAATTTTTTCATGCAGCTTGCCCTTACTTCTACAAAAGACTGTCTCATGCCAGGATTGGCCTCCCTATTGTCGAGAACTTAACCTGTTTGCCAACCGTGCTTCCGCAAAATATACCGCTCTTGACACGAGTGGTTCACAAAAAGGTAAACGTTCACGCAGGTTTGTAGGGTGGGACAAGCGGGGCCGATGCAAATAGGTATTCAACTCTAACTTTCGTCGATTTTGAACAAGCCCATTTCCTAATCAACCCTTTTCCCAGCGCCGGCCCACCACGGGCATGAATGGGTACAAAATAGGAGGTCCTTTCAACCATGCAAACCGAAGTGCCAGACTGCCGAATCCGCGATCTCAATCAGGCCCCCATCAACCCGGATGGTCAGTGGGTGGTCTACTGGATGACCGCCTTTCGACGAACTGATTTCAATTTCGCGCTGCAATATGCGCGTGATTGGTCGCTGCACCTGGGCCGACCGCTGCTGGTGCTGGAAGGCTTGCGATGCGACTATCCCTGGGCCAGTGATCGCTTTCACAGATTTGTGATCCAGGGCATGTTGGACAATGCAAGTGCGTGTAAGGCGGCGGGAGTAGCCTACTATCCTTACGTTGAACCGCAACGGGCAGCAGGGCGAGGATTGCTTGAGGCATTAGCTCAGAAAGCTTGTTTGTTCGTGGGAGATGATTTTCCCTGCTTCTTTCATCCTGGCATGTTCCGACGTCTGGCCGATCGCTTGTCGTGCCGCTTGTCAATGGTCGATGCCAATGGACTGATGCCGCTATCCCAGGCCGATCGAACCTTCACCGTGGCACATTCCTATCGCCGCTGGATGCAGAAGACTCTGCCTGACCATCTACAGAGCTCTCCCGAGTTGCAGCCGCTTGCTGGTAAGTTGATTAGTGATGCGTCTGGCTTGTCTTCGTTGCCCAGGTCCATCACGGACCGATGGCCCGTGGCTTCGCTGAGCCGTCTGGCTGAACCCGGCGGGCTGTCTGAATTACCCATAGACCATTTGGTAGCTGCGGTCGAGCTGCGTGGTGGAGCTGTCCAGGCACAACGATTGCTGAAACAGTTTGTTCGCAACCGCCTGGCCGGGTACCAGCACGACCGTAATGAACCAGACCTTGAGGGCTCAACCGGGTTGTCCCCATACCTACACTTCGGACATTTGAGCTGTCATCAACTGTTCTGGGAGATTATGAAGCAACAGCAGTGGAACCCTTCACGGCTGGCTGGTCCCAATGGCAAGGTGGAAGGCTTCTGGGGAGTCGACCCAAACGCGGAAGCTCTCTTGGATCAGCTTTGCACCTGGCGCGAGATCGGCCTGAACATGTGTTGGCGAGAACCCAATTATGATGCGTACGATTCGTTGCCCACTTGGGCTTTGCAAACCCTGGACGATCATCGCCACGATCCGCGAGCGGTGGTTTACGATCTAGATCAATTGGAATTCGCGAATACTGGAGACCCTATCTGGAATGCGGCCCAGCGCCAATTGCTGATTGAGGGCCGAATGCACAACTATTTGCGTATGTTGTGGGGCAAGAATATCCTGGGTTGGACCAAGTCACCCGAACAGGCACTACAGTTCATGATTGAGCTGAACAATAAATATGCGTTGGACGGTCGGGATCCGAATTCTTACAGCGGAATTTTCTGGGTCTTGGGCAGATATGATCGCGCCTGGGGGCCTGAACGGCAAGTCTTTGGTAAAATCAGGTACATGACCAGCCAGAATACAGCCAGGAAACATGCGCTGCGTCAATATTTGGCCAAGTATTCGACACTTACCTAAAGACTTTGGATCGTATGACATCGCTTCTCCCCTGTCATCAGCCGGAATGCGTTAGCACCCGGTTTCTGCGGCAACCGGGCGCTAATGCGTTCCGGTTGATTTGGCAATTAATTAATGAATGTTTGATAATTCACCGGCCGGCTTGCGCCATTCCGCTACAAATCACCTTTCAAAGCTGCATAGTGGTAGTGACCGGGTGGCTTGCCGCTTGGTATTGTTTCCAGGCCACTGTTTTTGCCGAAGACGGCCGACCGGTTGTCGGCGATATTGTAAAAGATGAAGCTAGTCAGACCGGTCAGGTTGCACAGTCGGCAGATTTGCTTGAGACTCAGCAGCGTCCGAACGTCATCGTGATCTTGACCGACGATCAAGGTTGGGGCGATCTGTCGTGCCACGGCAACACC
>B570J29032_109957500_pt1 | contig 9988 bp, 6 predicted proteins | sample LakMenEpi16Nov12_FD_29032 | JGI IMG/M metagenome (IMG submission 29032)
CCTATTGATGGTTCTTTATTTGTTCAAGAAAAAGCTTTAAAATTCTGTAAACAACAAGAATTACAAAAAGCAATAACCAAAGCCCAAAAAGTAATTGATGGCGGTGAGTTTGAAAACTATGATCAGTTAGAAGAATTGGTACGTGAAGCATTACAAGTTGGAACAAGGGATGATTTAATGTTGGACGTGTTTTCAAACCTCGATGAAGTTTTAAATGAGGATTTTCGTCACCCAATTCCTATGGGAGTTCCTGGAATCGACAGGTTATTAAAAGGTGGTTTGGCCAAAGGTGAAATAGGTGTTATACTCGCACCAACAGGTGCCGGAAAATCAACTTTCTTAACTAAAATTGCCAATCATTCTTTTAATTTGGGATATAACGTACTACAAATATTCTTTGAGGATAACCCAAAAATTATCCAAAGAAAACATTTTACGCTTTGGACAAAAACTCATCCTGATGAAATGAGTTTTAAAAAAGAAGAAGTTATAAGTAAGGTTAGGGAAATTGAGGAAAAAATGACAAATCGTTTGATTTTGGAAAAACTACCATCAGATACCATGACAATTACACAAATCAAAAATTTAATTAGAAAAAAGGTGGCTGATGGAATAAAAATAGATATGGTTTTATTAGACTATATTGATTGTGTTGTACCTGAGAAAAATTTGGGTGATGAATGGAAATCGGAAGGATCGGTAATGAGGGCGTTCGAAGCTATGTGTCACGAAATGAATTTGGTAGGATGGACTGCAACTCAAGGCAATCGATCAAGCATCTCATCGGAAGTTGTAACGACAGATCAAATGGGTGGATCAATAAAGAAAGCTCAAGTTGGACACGTTATTATTTCCGTGGCTAAAACACTACAACAAAAAGAAATGAAATTGGCAACAATTGCAATAACCAAATCTCGTATTGGTGATGATGGTATTGTATTTGAAAACTGTAAATTTGATAATTCTATGTTAGAAATTGATGTTGAAAGTTCTGTAACATTCTTAGGTCTTGAAGATAAAAAAGAAGAACAAAACAGACAAAGAATTAAAGATTTACTAGAAAAAAGAAAACAAAGAGAAGAAAATAATAATTAACTATGGAGAAAATTTTAAATACAAATCCGGATAGATTCGTCATTTTTCCGATTCAACATAATGATATATGGGAATTTTATAAAATGCATCAAGCGGCATTTTGGACGGCAGAAGAAATTGATTTAACCAATGATATAAAAGATTGGGATAAATTGTCTAATAATGAAAAATATTTCATAAAAAATGTTTTATCATTTTTTGCCGCATCTGACGGGATTGTTAACGAGAATTTGGCCGAAAATTTTTATAGAGAAGTTCAATATCCTGAAGCAAAGTTTTTTTATGGATTTCAATTAATGATGGAAAATATTCATTCATTAATGTATTCATTATTGATCGACACGTATATCTCAAATCCAAAAGAAAAAGACGAATGTTTTCATGCGATAGACAGATTACCGGCAGTACAAAAAAAGGCCAAATGGGCGCTGAATTGGATTCAAAATGCTTCATTTCAAGAACGTTTGGTCGCATTTGCTGCGGTTGAAGGTATATTTTTTTCTGGTTCTTTTTGCTCTATTTTTTGGTTAAAATCAAGAGGTATTATGCAAGGTTTGTGTAACGCCAATGCTCTTATTTTCAAGGATGAAAATTTACACTGTGATTTTGCAATACATTTGTTAAATAAACATGTTGAAGAAAAACCAAGTGAATCCAAGATTAAAGAAATACTTTTATCGGCACTTGAAATAGAAAAAGAGTTTATTACTGAATCATTACCCGTATCTTTAATTGGTATGAATCAAAATTTAATGAAACAATATCTAGAATTTGTTGTTGATGGGTTATTAGTTAAATTAGGTTGCTCAAAACAATTTGGTGTTGAACAACCATTTAAATTTATGGAACAAATTGCGGTTGAAACAAAAGGTAATTTCTTTGAATCAAGAACCGTTGAATATCAAAAAGCTAAATTAAACGAAACACTTACGTTTACGGAAGATTTTTAAATAATTACTATGTCACTTATTATTAAAAAAAGAAATGGTGAGGATGTTTCCTTTAACCCACAGAAAATCTATCAAAGAATTAAAAAATCCTCTAAAGGATTAAACGTTAATTCAGACGAAATTTTTATAAAAGTCATTACTTCAGTTCCAACTGAAGGTAATATTACAACAAAAGAACTAGATAGACTTATTTACGAGATTTCGGCCGCTTACACTGGAAGTCATCATGACTATTCAAGATTGGCGTCAAGAATTGCTATATCGTCATATCAAAAGGAAACAAATCCAAGTTTTTATGATACTATGATGGAATTACATCGTAGTGGAATTCTTAATGATGAATTCATTGATATTATAGTTCTTTATGGTAAAGAAAAGATTGATGAGGTGATTAATCACGAAAATGATTACAATTTTGATTATTTTGCTTGGAGATCATTACAAGAAATGTATCTTTTAAAATTACCAAACGGTAAAGTTATTGAAAGACCTCAACATATGTATATGAGAGTTGCTATTTGGACGACTAAGACATTTGAAGAGGCTATTGATTATTATAACTCATTATCTAATCAGTTAATTTCACCGGCAACACCAATAATGATTAATTCAGGAACAAAGGTTCCGCAATTAGCATCTTGCGTGTTACATTATAATAACTCAGATTCAAGAGAAGGATTATTAGATACTCTAAATGATATATCAACATATTCATCAGATGCCGCAGGTATTGGGTTATCTATTTCAAATATAAGAAGTAAGGAGAGTAGAATTTCAACATCAGGAGGTTTTGCTGGAGGTCTATTAAAATACCTCAAAATAGTTAACGAATCTTTAAGATTCTTTAATCAACAAGGTAGAAGACCTGGAAGTGCGGCAATTTACTTAGAACCTTGGCATAAAGATATTTTTGATTTGTTAGATATTAAGAAAAATACGGGTGCCGAAGAATTAAGAGCGAGAGATTTATTTACCGCGCTTTGGATTCCTGATAACTTTATGAGAGCGGTTAAAGATAATTCTGATTGGTATTTGTTTTGTCCTAATGACATTAAAAAGGCTGGTATAAAACCACTACAAGAATGTTATGGTAAAGAATATGAAGAAAACTACGATAAAGCGGTTTCTATGGGATTGGGTAAGAAAGTTAAGGCTCAGGATGTTTGGTCTAAGGTAATCGAATCACAAGTAGAAACAGGGGTACCTTATTTATGTTCTAAAGATAACGCTAATAATAAAACTAATCATCAAAATATTGGAGTAATTAAACAATCCAATCTATGTTCTGAAATTTTTCAAGTGACTGATGAGTCAACCACGGCGATCTGCACCTTATCATCAATGATTTTAAAAAACTTTATTATTGATGGAGAATTTAATTTTAAATTACTTTATAATGAAACAAAAAAAGTTGTTAGATCTCTGAATAAAGTAATTGATATCAACAACTACTCAACAAAAAAAGGTAAAAAAGGTGGTCTTGAACAAAGAGCAATTGCGATTGGAATTCAAGGGTTGGCTGACGTATTCTACATTATGGATTACAAATTCACTTCAGATGACGCCCGCAAATTAAACAAAGAAATATTTGAAACAATCTACTTTGCGGCAATTAGTGAAAGTTGTTCTTTGTGTAAATCAGGAGAATATGAACCATATACCTATTTTAACGGTTCGCCAATGTCAGAAGGAATTTTCCAATTTGATATGTGGGGATTAAAAGAAGAAAATTTATCAGGAATGTGGAATTGGAGTTCTTTAAAAGAAGAGGTTAAAGATTATGGTGTATGTAACTCTTTATTCACAGCACAAATGCCCGTAGCCAGTTCGGCAAAAATTACCGGTTCATACGAAATGACAGAACCAGCTCATTCAGCTATTTTTAATCGTAGAGTTGTTGGTGGTGAAATTATGATTGTAAACAAATATTTAATCAATGATTTTGAAAAACTTGGTATTTGGTGCGAAGATTTAAAAAATGAAATTATTATGAACGAAGGTTCAATACAAAATATAAATTTCAACAATTATTTAGACCCCGAAGAAAAAAATTATCAAAAAAAGGTAAAACGAGTTGAATTTTTAATTACAAAATATAAAACAATTTGGGAAATATCACAAAAAGAATTAATAGAAATGGCCGCAGAAAGAGCACCATTTATTGATCAGTCACAATCAATGAATATTTATATGTCAAATCCAACCTTATCAAGAATAACGTCTTCACATTTTTATTCTTGGGAAAAAGGTTTAAAAACACTCTGTTATTATGTTAGAACAAAGGCCATTTCAACAGGTGCTAAACATTTAGCTGTTGACATATCTAAAATAGAGAAACCAAGGATAACACCTGAACCACCAAAAGTAGATTTAATTTTAGATAAACCAACAGATTCACCATTTGAATGTTTTGGATGTTCTTCTTAAAAATAATATATGCCTGTATTAAATCATAATATTGAAAATTTTAAATGTTTGGTCAGAGTTTCTCATTTTACAAAAAAACCTGAAGACGTTAATAAGTTTCATAAAGCTTATGCTTTTGCGATACAATCAGTTTCGGGAAAAATATTAACGTTTCACGTAATGACTGATTATGGTATGTTAAGATCAAGAGTTCCGATTTCTGAAATATTCATGAACGAACCAAAAAAAGATATACCCTATCATTTCAAACAACTATGGGATTGTTTTTCCGAAAATGTTTCTGTAACTACTTATGACTTTCTTTATGAAAAAAAATGTCAAGTTATTTTAAAAGATGGTAATAAAATTTGGGCCGCTTATTTAACTACTGTTGACTGGTATAGAAATCCTTATTCTGACGAACCTTCAGATTATAAATGTGGTCATATTTTAATTGCCGATGATGGTTATTTATTATGTCAACCAAACAATAGAATATATTGGAAAGATTCCAATTGGGTTACAAATAAATTTCCAATAGAACCAAAACAAATTATGGTTGATACCGAATTACATTCCGTTGAAACATTGTCAGATAAATGGATTTCTGAGAACACAGATAGTTTTTATTACGAAATAAAAAAAACTTTCTAGTTTATGTATATTTATTTACATAATGGCGAACGGAACTACTTACGGAATAAATTTTCCATTTAGAGATTCAGTATTTGGTGATTATTTTGATCTTTCAGAAACAAACAATGAAGAAGTTAGAAGTAATCTAATTCATTTATTATTGACTAGAAAAGGAACAAGATATTTTTTACCAAATTTTGGGACTAGATTATATGAATATATATTTGAACCTATGGATGGTCCAACATTTTCTGAAATACAGGGAGAAATAAGGGAATCTGTACAAGAATTTATACCAAATTTAACGATAACAAACATTTCTGTAACTGACGCTTCGTCAGGGGAAGAAAATAAGGGGAGTTTTATTACAGAAGATGACACCAAGGTATTTAGAGTATCAAACATTTCTCAATTGGAACATACCGCAAAAATTAGAATAGACTATACAATTTCAGATGATGTATTTGATCAAAGTGATTTTGTAATAATTAATATATAATCATGGCAAATAAAAAAATATCATATACAACAAGAGATTTTCAACAGGTTAGGACTGAGTTAATTAATTTTACAAAGACTTATTATCCTGATATAATACAAAATTTTAATGATGCGTCAATATTTTCCGCATTAATTGATTTAAACGCTGCGGTAACCGATAATTTACAATTCAATATTGATAGAAGTATTCAAGAAACTGTTTTACAATATGCACAACAAAGATCTTCAATATACAATATAGCGAGAACTTATGGTCTTAAAATACCCGGACAAAGACCATCTGTGGCTTTATGTGATTTTTCAATAGTGGTTCCTGTTTTTGGTGATAAAGAAGATTTAAGATATTGTGGTATATTGAGGAGAGGTTCCCAAGTAAATGGCGGAGGACAAATATTTGAAACTGTTAATGATATTGACTTTGCTTCACCAACAAATTCGGAAGGTTTCCCAAATCGGGTTAAAATACCTAATTTTGATACAAACGACAAATTATTAAGTTACACTATTATTAAAAGGGAAACTGTAGTTAATGGAACTACTAAAGTATTTAAAAAAGTTATAACCGCTAACGATGTAAGACCTTTTTATGAGTTATTTTTACCCGAAAAAAATGTATTAGGGGTTACTAGTGTTATATTAAAAGATGGAACGCAATATGCAAATGTTCCAACAGTACAAGAATTTTTAGGTTTAGAAAATCGTTGGTATGAAGTTAAAGCTTTGATTGAGGATAGAGTTTTTATAGAGGATCCTACCAAACCATCAGACACACCATCAATAAAAGTTGGAAAATATGTATTAGTTACTAATAAATTTATTACAGAGTTTACACCCGAAGGATTTTTAAAAATGACTTTTGGTGGGGGTAACCAATCTTCAGAAGAACAATTAAGAGAGTTTGCTAAAAATGGATTTAAACTTGACCTATACAAGTATTCAAATAATTTAGCTTTAGGAAGTAGTCTTAAAGCAAACTCAACACTTTTTATACAATATCGAACAGGAGGTGGTATAAGTAGTAATGTTGGAGTTGGTGTAATAAATCAACTAGGTACAATATTTTTCTTTGTAAATGGTCCTTCAACTGCCACAAATACTACAGTAATTAATTCTTTAAGATGTAATAATGTAACCGCGGCTATAGGTGGGGCAAACTTTCCTACAATTGAAGAAGTTAGAAACTTAGTAGCATTTAATTTCGCAGCACAAAATAGAGCGGTTACAGTCAACGATTATAATTCATTAATTAGGACAATGCCATCTCAATTTGGGGCTCCGGCAAAAGTAACAATTACCGAAGAAAATAATAAAATAAAAATAAAAATGTTATCTTATGATGAAAACGGTGATTTAACAGAGGTTGTTTCTAATACTTTAAAAAGTAATGTTGCAAATTATTTATCGAATTATAGAATGATAAATGACTATATTTCTATAGAAAATGGAAGTGTTATTGATTTAGGTTTTATAATTGACGTAGTTTTAGATTCAACACAAAATCAAGGATCGGTTATTTCACAAATAATTAATATAGTTTCAGATTATTTTGATCCATTAAATTTACAAATGGGAGAAAATGTGAATATATCAGAAATAAGAAGGTTAATACAGAGTGAAAATGGTGTAATATCTTTGTCAAATATTTCAGTTTTTAATAAAATAGGTGGACAGTACTCATCATCACAAACATCACAAAGATATTCTAATTCTGAAACAAAAGAAATTGAATTAATTGATGATACAATTTTTTCAGAACCAAGTCAAATATATCAAATAAGATTTCCAAATAAAGACATAAACGTAAGAGTTAAAAATCTTAAAACGGTTAATTTTTCATAGTATTTAATGAATAAAAAAACAGAATCTTCAGTTAAGGTAGAAAAATTAATTGAGAAAATTATTAATGCTAACAACGAATATGAATATTTTGAACCGGTTGGACGGGGCCGCAATCGTTTGGTTAAAGTTAAATTGAAATTTGATAAAAAAACCAATATTGATGAAATTGATGATGAATTTATTGAAATAAATAATAAAATTTTTGGTTTATCAAACAGAATACCATATGGAACTAAATACTATGGTACAATTTATTTAAAAATAGTAGAAATAAAATATGTCGATGAAAATGGAAAATTTGTACATTTAAGTCTAAACGACTCTCTTTTTGATAGAGATTCGGATTTACGTGATATATCAGTTGATATAATAGATGTTTTAGAGAAATGGTTAGATAGAGATGTATTTTATTTTGATATTGATTTCTCACAATAATCTATTAAATATAAATTATGAATTCTTATAGGATAAAAACAAATGTAGGTATAGATAAATCTATTAAAGTACAAATAGATCAAGATTTTGAATTTTTAGAAATTTTATCCCTTAAATTATTACAAAGTCAAGTATATACCAGACAATGTTCAGATTATGGCGTTGTAGTTGGTAGAGTATCAATAAATAATGGTTTTGGATTACCTAATTGTAAAGTTTCAATTTTTGTACCACTAACTAATGAGGATGAATTAAATCCATTAATATCGGATCTATATCCTTATAAAAGATTGGACGATATAAATGAAGATGGTTATAGATATAATCTTTTACCCTATGAAAAATCATATAGTTCTCATAGTCCTACAGGCACTTTTTTTAGTAGAGAAGATATTTTATTGGATCAAACATTAATTGAGGTATATGAAAAATACTATAAATTAAATGCTGTTACTAATGAAAGTGGTGATTTTATGATTTTTGGAGTTCCTTTAGGACCTCAAACTATTCATTTAGATTTAGATTTATCCGATATTGGTGAATTTTCTTTAACTCCGCAAGATTTGATAAGGACAGGATTGGCTACGGAAATTCAAGTTTCAGGGACAAAATTTAAAACATCAAGTAACTTAAACTCACTACCACAAATTGTAACTATTAATAAAATAGTTGAAGTAGATCCTTTTTGGGGTGAAGAAGATATTTGTAATTTGGGTATTACAAGGGTTGATTTTGATCTATCTTCAGAATTGAATATTACAATCGAACCTACAGCAACATTTATGGGTTCATTGATTACCTCAAATGATGATTATTTTCTCAAAAAAAATTGTAAACCAAGAAATAAACTTGGAGATTTGTGTCAATTAAATGTTGGTCCTGGTGAAATATTGGCGATCAGACAAACAATTAATTTAGATAGTGAAGGTAGACCAATATTAGAACAATATGTTTTGGATGAATCAGGTCAAGTTATTGATGAAAATGGCACTTGGGTTGTTGACCTTCCTATGAATTTGGACTATGTGGTTACGAATGAATTTGGAGAAAGAGTACTATCTAATGATCCAAAAGTAGGAGTCCCAACAAGGGCAAAATATAGATTTAAAATAAAGTATAATCAATCACCATCATTGAGTGAATCAACAAAAAGAGGTTATTTTTTAGTTCCAAATGTTAAAGAGTGGGGATGGGTGGATACAGACGACGACCCTTTTAATGATGGCGGAGCAAACGAAGAGGCGGTTACAAAGTCTTATGCGTTTAGTTTGGATTGGGCTGATTATGGAAACACGGGAACTACTTTAGGCCAAAAAATGATTCAAGAAGCTATTAGTTGTGAAGATAGATTTTATCCTATGACCTATAATAAGGTTTATACTGTTTCACAAATGATAGATTTTTTTAGATATGGTTATAATCCACAAAAAGGTACTATAATTAAAAATATTTTAGACTCAGAATGTGAAAGCGAAACAAATAAATTTCCAACTAATGACTCGTTTCAAAGGTTTGATTTTTTATATTTTATATTTTCTTTTTTTATTTTCATATTTAAACCGATTTTATATCTTGTAATAACTTTAGTTCATATTTTAGGTTTTCTTTTAAAATTTATTTTAGGCCCAATAATTGCTCTATTAATTTTTTCATTACTACCTTTATTATTCACTATTTGTCTTATAGTAAGTGTTTTTAGTAAAAAAATAACCGCAAAAGATTGTGCAACCACATTTAATCCAGGAGTGGCTTTGCAGGCGCTTAATCTTTGGAAAAAATTTACAAATATACAAGTTCCTAATTTATCCTATCCTGATTGTGAATTTTGTTCTTGTAAAGAAGGACAACAAGTTGGTGATGGTGGAGATTCTAACCCATTGAATGAAGAAACAGACGCGGCTATAGAAGAATATGGTGCATATAGTTATTTAAGTTTATTAACAGAGCCAAGTTCTTATACGTATGATGATCCTATTGGTTTTATAATGGCGGGAGAACCCGACAGAGCTCCACAAATTTACGGCCAAAATGGAGATGTTGGTAGTGGTATTACTCAATTTTTTTCAACCAGTTTAACATTAGCGGAAAGAATAAATCTATTTAACACAAAGGCAAAATATTTCGAT
>B570J29032_109957498_pt1 | contig 9987 bp, 7 predicted proteins | sample LakMenEpi16Nov12_FD_29032 | JGI IMG/M metagenome (IMG submission 29032)
GAAAAATTTACATTCTTCTTTTATGCCACGTTCCCTTTCTGCTAGTTCTTTAATGCTTATTTCTAAAGAATTCTTTTGACGCTCTGCTTGGCGGACTTTTATTTCACTTTCTTTTAGAAATAGTTCTGCCAAAAATTCATCAGAAATTTTATGATTTTTCATATCATATAAAATTCTCTTAACACTAATATCTAGTATTTCAATCTTATCTTTTAAATCATCGTTTTCGAGAACAATATTTTTTAAACTTTCGCTTCTTGTCTTCAGTTCACGCAAACATTGCCACATTTTTGATTGAAGAGTAGGCTCTTTTCCAATAAGAAAATATTTCAATTGGAAATAACTATGTCTTTGATTGATATTATTGGTCTTGAGCAATTCATCAATCTCATCTTTCATTAAATTCGCTTCACTCATTTTATTCTCCAATTAACACATCTTGCTTCCAACAATAGCTCTGAATTTACAGCCATATTCAATCGCATTCATGGCCCATTCAGCTTTAATTAATTCTAATTTACCTTCGTCTGCGATTTCTCCAATTTCCTTGAATGTTTTTTTATTCATAAACAAACCATTCAAGGTTGCTTCTATAAAGTTATGTTTTTTTTCTGCCACAGGAAACAAAATATCTTTTTCGCTGCCAACATAAAAACTAAACTTCTCATCGAGTCTTGGACGAACATTAGTACCAGCAAAAATTAAAAAAACCCAATCCAATGGCGCATGACGCATCCCAACATTAATTAGCGATGTAATTGTTTCTTTGCCTTTGTATGTCGGACAATGTTTTTTAATTTCTAGTATTTCTTCTTTGCTGGCAGATGAATCTGTCACGCATATATGACTTATATTAGGATAGTGATAATTAATAGAATTAATTGTAACTTTAATCATATTCAATGCATTTTCAGGCGCAAGAATCACAAAGCATGTTTTTAAAGATTTTAATGTAAAACTCTTAATGATGAAGCACCTCTCTTAAAATAATAAGAGAAACGATTCTTCATATTCAAATTATTAAATTGAAAAACTATTTATTGTGTCAACTTTATCAAATCCCTCATCTGGATTTACCTTTTGAAAACTAGAAATCATCCTGTTGACAATATCTTCGCCAATCGTTTTACTACCGCCTTGTGATTTTATTTTTTCACTACGAGATCTCATTCGATTAAATAATGTTGTTAAATCAGAATCTTGCATCGTAAAAACAACCGCTCTTTTGAAATAATCTTTATTTTTTACATAATTTAAACAATTTTTTCTAGAATCATATGTCATATTTGTCATGTCAACAACTACATTCTTGCCAGAATCAATCGCTTCTTTGAATTTTTGCTTCAGAATTTCATTGATTCTATCATTGGCATTTTGAATTTTATCATAAACATATTTTGTCCATCTCATGTATTTGGGAGCCTCTTTAACAACACCATATTGCTCCATCCCTTGTACAGAAGCATTTAAAGATGCATCTGGCGGAGGATAAGCAAACATATCATCATATGTCATGCTCATAGAAGATGATACTTCATTGACAATATCATCTCTATTAACGACAAATACATTTTGAGGCGCAAATTTTTGAGCAATATAAGTGCTTTTACCAATTGCAGGAGGACCAATTAAAACAACTAGTTCTAATTTTCCTTCATTATTTTCAGTGCCGAATTCATCTTGAGAAATGGACTCGTAAAGAATGGCATCTTTATTTTTGATCCAGTTCAAAAATTTACTCATTTTTTATCCTCATGTGACACTGACATCAAAATCAATCCTAATTATGTCATTGTAACTAATTGCTGTTGATAAAGCAAATGTACCTAATAAATGATTAGGAGTAAACTTGTTTGCCGTCCATACAGTTACTTGTTGGTTAGGAACATAAACATCATATTCAGAATTAATTCTAATGCCATTAATGAAAACACGAAGACTGTCTTCGATGTAAGGAGTTGATGCCCCTGTAACAGAATAGTTTAAATAATTACTAGTAATGGGTTCAAGATCATAATAATGTCTATGTGCATATTCTAAAGAAAACTTTATTTCTGGCTTTACAGAATTTGGCGCTTCAAATGTCCATTGTATTGAACTTGATTCAATAAGATTCAACGAATCAATTGATCCATCACCAAATGTAAGAATCAACGATGGTGTGTTAACATCAATGGTTAATTTGGTTGATTCATCGGCAATAATGGCCAGCTTATTTCTTTCAGCTTCAAGCATTCTGACAAAAGGAACAGGATTGGATATCAAAGGGTATCCAAGCTCCTGATAGGTCAATAAATCGCCTGCACTGATTGTTTTTGCTCCATCTGTATGTTCAGCAATATTATGTAAAGATTCGTCAACAGCAACAGAACTTAAATTGCCATCTTCTTGAATTGATTGATTTAATCTATTGGCAAGTGTGCCAACAGTACCTGAACAATTTCTAAGAATTTCTTGGTGTACATTAACTACACCATTAATCAATTCATCACGATCTGCCAGTGTCTTTAAAGGCAGATTGTCATATTCCCAATGATAAGGCTGATTGCTTTGATATTGTGGAACTGGAAGGCTATTAAGGTCCGGCATTTTTTCTCCTCAATTATTTAAATAAAACTCAAAGTCCAATTCCAAATAATGCTCATTTCACTCGTTTTGGTCAAATCTGGAAAAGAAACCATGCTGTAAAGATCACCATTGGCCATTTGTAAGGCCATTTCATTCAAAGTTTCTCCAACAGCATCGCTAGTTGTAAGTACTGATGTTAAAGTAACTTGAGAAGGAATCTCAGGATCTAGAGCCGAAATTACTGGCTTTACTGAAACTGGAGATCCTGAAAACAAACCATTTCTACTGGCATTAACATATTTAAGATTGCCGCCAGCAGTGCCTCCCGTACCAAAAATCATACGATTAATGTAATATTGGTAGTTACCTGTAAATTTGTTTGCCAAAGAAGCAGCCAAAGCCTCACGGCCACCGACTAAAACGGTATTTTTAAACTCAATGATTTTTTGTTCTCCCGAAGTATAGTTGATGATCATTTGAACATCACCACGGGTTTTAATTTTAGTACTGATGTCTGTCATATTTTTCCTTCTTCTTTCGATCCATTTGAATATTCAATTCTATAAGATATCACCTCGTTGTGTTTAATTAATTCATTTAGCATAGAATCATTTTTATTAGACAACGATGTAACCACTGTATCCAATGATTCTTCTGTTCCAGTAACAAAAGGACTTCCGTTCCTATTTATATTTTCAAAAGTATGTTCTGGCTGATTTGGATATGGCCCTTTAATAGTAGCACCTTTACTTTCATATTTATATATGCTTACAGTAGCAGGCGTTCCGCCATTAGAATATGTTGTCCAATAAGAATCTCTACCATATAGTTTAATTGTTGTGCTGCCAATAGGATCATTTCCATCAATATCTGCAATCCAATAATCTTCACCATTCACCTGAACAATATAATTTTCTTTAAAATTATTTATGATTGGATCTGTATAAGGTAGTATAGTATTGGCACCGTTTTGAATTCCAAAATTTGTTTCGTAATCAACACCAGAAATTTCAACATTTAATCCACGATGTGTCATGTAGCCAACAACATCTTCAATAAGTCTTTGATTTACCAATAAATTTGTTCCAACAATTGTGCCGCCAATATAACCAGAAATATAAAACTGATCATCTGTTCCAGTTACAAGACTTGTAATTTGATAATCAACTGAAGAAATTTTCTGATAAAAATTTGACCCTCTGATCATACTACTAATTGGCAATAAATCTGGATTATTTACAATTGTTCTTCCTCTGTTTGTAACAGTTAAAACACCAATTGTTCCCGTAGCCACTGCTGTCAATCCATTATAAATTGTATAAGTTAAACCACTAACAGAAGATGTTGGCATTGTACCATCATATGATAAAATTAATTTACCATTTGGATCAATATTCAAAATAGTATAATTAGTCATACTATAAGCTGGTATTTGAATCTCCCACGCCGAAACTGATGTTCCCTGATTAACATCAAATTGTGACTCAACGCCAAGATCGGCAAAATCTTTATCTGAATCTGTAAAAACAACATAATCATCTTGATAAATTTCACAAAGCGAACCATAATTAAAATTATCAATTACAGGATTGATAATCCTAAAAGCAAAAGAGCAAGTGCTTTGTGTTCCATCATATGCAAATAAATTATTACACTCATCAATAGGTTCAGTTGGCGATGTTGTAAAATGTACGATATTGTCTTCTACTCTATCGATAAGATATGATCCAATATATGATCCGCTAAGAATTTCCATGATGGCGCTCCCATCATTTCTCATTCCACGATTAGTCAATTTGGCAGAAGGACAATAAACTACAATGTCGCTATTATAAGCAGTTCCTGAAACGGAATTAACTATTTGTGTCTTATCCGCCAATTCATCTCTGAAAACACAATTGCTATTTGATAAATTATTTAAATTGCTTCCCTTCATTGTTCTATTAAAGTACACTTGTCCTTCACCTGAAATACAATATTGATTAATACTATGTTTAATTAAAACTTCAATATTTTCAATTGGTGATGTAATAAACTCTTGTAGACCTCCATAAAACCTAACTGTGTTTAGGACAGCATGAAATGGAACAAATTCCCTTATAACTTCATGAAACTCTCTAATTCTATCATCTGATATGTTTTCTATTTCGACATCAATGTTATAACTGCTACTAATGCAAGAAAAACATGTATCGACAAAGTTTTTATCAATATCACATGGTGCTTTGGAATTGCGAATACTGCCATTATATTCTTCCATATTGTAAATATTTTCACTATATGGAAATTCTGTTCTTACTTTACCATAAACAATAAAATCATGATAAGGATGTCTAGATGGTATAATCAAGTTGAACAAAACATCATCTGGCTCTATCCCACGAACATTCCAATTTTTAAGAGGATAGGTTTGATTTACTTCATCTCTATTATCAATTAATGGTAAAAGTCGAACGTAATCTTCAAGTGATTGTTCTGTTGGCGAAGGAATTGTCTGATACTGATATAAAACTCTTATAATGTCTCCAGCAACCAAAACAATTGGATCAACAAGAAGAGTGTCTCCAACCCATGTCATTGTTGTTACGCCATCAACAGTTGAAAATGTTACATAATCAGATGTTAATGTTGTGTAAAAATCACTATTGACTGGTCTAATGTAAAGTTCAAAATTATCATTATCCAAAGGAGTTATCAGTGTTTTTTCTAAAATAAAATCAAAACTTAAATTTTCGTATAAAAAAGATTCTTGCCAAGTGTATTTTGAAATTACTTGCCAAAGTTGCTTATAACTTACGAGTCTCATTCCAGCTTGAAAGAATGATTCTTCAAGTGATTTCCTTGTTCCTTTGGTTTTAAATAAAGGTATAGCACGTTTTATTTGACCACGCCATTTAGTTGGATCTGCTGTTTTTAATTTCAAGTTAAATAAATTAGCAAGATATGGAAGTAAAGCTTCGTGTAATGAATTAGCATCTTGTAAGTCAACAATTTGATTGGCAAGATTTTCAAGAGTTGTGAATCCCATCGCAACTGCTTGATTGAAATTATTCAAAACTATTGGTGTTAAATCTTTGTCGGAAATCATTGTCTTGAACATTTCAGGCGTATACTTTTCAAGCAATGTTTTATATTTTTCAGGATTAGTAAAATGTGTTGGTATACTTGTTGTGACTTGAGTGTTTCCAGCAAGAGAAAATCTTATATGTGATGATAAACTTGTCCCTCCAATTAAAGGCGTCCAAGTCCAACAAATAAAATAATCTCCTTCTCTGCAACCCAAAGGACTCCAAATATACTCGAATGTTCCTATCGTAGTTTTATTGTCAATAACAATTGGAGTTAGTATGTTATCTACATTTTGTTGTTGAGTAAACCAAATACCACTTGTTCCTGCTGTATATGAAATATCATTAAGATTAAAAGGAATTGAGAAAGTGTTAGCTGATATGTAGGTTATTACATATTCATCATCTATTGCAGGGACAGAATTTGAACCATAAATTAAAATCTTGTCTCCTGTATTAAGACCATGAGAAGGAGAGGTAATAATTGATGGATTAGTAGTGCTAATTCCTGTAATTTGCTTGCCTGTCAACCAAGCTGGATTGGTTGGAATTCCTACTATTTTTACAGGATTGGCTTGATCAAAGTAAAAAGAATTATTTGTTACAGTTTGTTCTGCATCTAATCTTAATTTTTTAGCTATTGATATGTTTTCAGAAGTTGGATTTAAACATGCGTTAACTTCTGCTGATTCCGCTAAAACTAATTTTTTAGGATCATAAGTTTTATCAGCATATTCATTTTGATTTCCACTTGAAAAGTTTCTTTCAACATAATAAATTGTGATATTATCAATTTTGTAAGGAAATGTTAAAAAACAACCATCTGCATCTGGTGTTTGCAGTAAAAATCTTACATCATCAGTAATTTTCGGATTTTGATCTAATTCTACTGGCACCACAACTCCTTATTCAAATGTAAACCCAATTGTTGTTACATCTGGACGAATGATTTCAAAAAATCTTGCGAGTACAATATTTCCACCATTATTTGGATCGTCTGTAGTAAATGTAATGTCTATATTCGTAATTTCCTTCAAATCAGAAAGAACTTTCGTAATATCAATTTCTTTTAATTGTTCGCCAAATTCCCAGTTAGAAATAGCAAAAAATTGATTTATCCTTCTTTGTATTTTAACTTTAAATTCTTCTTCAAATTTTTTGTACAAACGATCCATTGTTATATCAATAGTAATATCTACGGCTACGACAAAACCATTTCTAATACAAATAAAATCAGTAATCATTTTTACATTATTTAAATAATTTTCCAATGAAACTTTAAGATCACTACTTGCTTCTTGAAGGCCATCAACACCATTCCTAGCTAAAATATAAATGTCAATGATATTACCAGAACAACCATGATTTCTAAGAACAGCTGTACTTTTACCAATTTGACCTTGATATGGAGTCGCAAATTGATCAGTTAAAGTTTTATAGTCAAGGCCTGTTACTGCCCTGTTTTGTGATCTTGACCAAGCTGGTAACTTATTTCTAATATCATCAATTGTATCTCCATCATAACCAAATTCACCTTTAGTGTAATTTCTAAATGAAACGGGAATTCCATAAGGAATACCGGGAACATTGACAATAGCTTGTTTTTCAATGGTTCCACTGACAATGTTACCAACCGAACCACCACCTTGACGGTATACAATTAAAATATTACTTCCCTGATTGGGTATAAGTCCCGCTCTATTATTACCGAATATTACAAAAGCAGTATAGGTCGAATCATATTCAACTCTATACTCACGCCTAGGCTGAGAATCAGTGAAAAATGGAACTTGTTGCCATTTAACACCATCAACATAAACTCTAATTGAATCAAAAATAACAGGACTTTCAGCCAAAGTAATCGTCTGACCAACTATGCCATTGCCCACAGTATTTATCCGACGAGTCGAACCTTCCAGACCAACAACACTAGCGTTAACTAGACTTCCTGCTGGAATAACAATTTGATCATCAAAAATAGGATTATTATCTGAGTCTGCTGGAAATAATTCAACCGTAATAGCTGTTCCGCCAGCATTAACAGTAATATTGAAAGGAGTAGCAATTACACAGTCAGATAAAATTGAATTATTTAAACTGGCTGTCCATAATGATCTTGCAGCAATCGGCGGCTGTGGCTCAAAACCAACAAGCTTCGCAAGACGAAAAGCATTCTCCAACTCAGTGACTGTATCAATAAATATTTCATTCGCAATCTGATCCATCTTAAAACTTAAAGTGTCTGCAATAAATGACCAGTTTTCAATCAACATGATAGCAATTGATGATTCTACAAAATCAGCAAAATCATTACTGAACTTTTGTCTGGTAAATTCAACCAAACGTGTTTTCATGGACCAAAAGTCCTGATTAGTATAATTCAAATTAAAAATGTTCGGAGTCGTAATCAACTGTGATTGCGTATACGGTGCAATATCAAATGGACAATTATTTGTGGTTGCCATTTATTCTCCTTTTATGTTAACGGCATTTCTAGCGTTAATTCTTGTACTTCTTTTATATTCTGTGGATCGACAAAAATTATTCTTATAAACAAAATATGTTCTTTTTCAGTTCCATCATCATCTGAGTCTAAAGAAGATGAGTCAACTGTCGAAGAAACTTCAATATTTCTAACTGCTATTCTTGGCTCCCACTTGGATATTGAATTGCTAATTACACGAAGAGTTTCATTCTGCAATGTAGAATCATTTTGTTCAAACAAAAGTTTTTTAAGAGGAGTCCCAAATTCAGGAAGCATTACTCTTTCGCCGGGGTTTGTTAGCAAAAGACATAATAAGTCTGATTTTATTTGATTGACTCCACCTTGTGAATACCAGTAACCTCTCGGTGTTTTTTGAGTTGGATAAGGTAGACCTGCAAATATTACCATTTTTTATCATCCTGTTGCTGGTGGTGTCTTATAGAACGGTTTCAATTGGAAAATACTCAATACAGGAGCACTTGGTGATGCACTTGCAAAAACACGATCACTAGCCCTAATTGCGCCATCTTTCAAAACGCATACTGGAGCCAAACAAGGACCAAGTATTCCTTCTGGACTAGGACAATCTTCTCCAGCCAAAAGGAATATTTTACTTTTAGCTAAAAATAAATGAGACTTTTCAGTAACATTTACATAAGCATTTTTAGTATATACTACATTGAATTTAGTTACATATTCAACTAAATTATTCGGATCGTCTTCAGTTCCAACAACTGTGTAATGATTATCTACCGTATAACAAACATAATTACCACCAACTCTTAGTAGTACTAATCCAGAATTACTTGGAGCAGATTCTTGAAACCTCAAAATATGAGGACCCTTTATATTACCCTTGTGAGGTGAAAATATTTGTATGTGTTGATTTTCAGCTATTTCCTGATTTGAATCATCAGAAAAATTCATTTCAAGACCATAGCCAGTCCTAATCCTAACATAAGCCTTTTTAGCCTTCGATTTTGGAACACCACCTTCAACACGACATGATCCACATTGTTCATTGCCTTCATCAGACATGTCAATGGTATGATTGCTGGTACTCCTCAAATGAATACCACGACGATTTCCTGCAATATTAGGCGGACAACCTGAACAATCTGGCTGCGATTCAGTATGATCATTAAGTTCAATACTGTTTCCAGTTGCTGATCTTATACGAATAAAGTTATCTTGATTTCTTAATGTTGAATTGCTGTCTCCAGCCTGACCTTCAACATCACTCATTTCAATATAATGACCAGTAGCCGACTTCCAATATGTTCTGCCAACATACTTATTATTACATCCAAAATCAAATTCACGATCCCATGTTGGAGAACCACTCGGTTCTTCAACAGAATCATCCATTACAAATGTATGTCCAGAAATTGATTGCAACTGAATACCACTTTGCGGCAAATCACATTGATTGTTTTGAGGGGTTGGAGATCCCCTGTATGGACGACACTCCTGCCTATGTTTAAAATAAGGATTAGCTCCAATTTGAGAATTATAAGAATATGTTGTATTAGGAGCGCCAGTTCTAGGATGACCACCAATAATTTTTCTATTACTTAATTTACCTTCACAATCGAAATCTTCTAATTTTTTGCCAATTTCTGGAGAAATATCTTTTGTATTTGCACTTAAATAATCCTCTTCACTTGCTGTTGGACTATTATATAAATCAAAAGTTCCACTAAAACCTGAAGCTCCACCAGAAAGATCTAAGTCAATTGTGAATGAATTAGGGCCAGTTACATTAATTGAATAAAATCCATCAATAGGTGGATTTGAATTTGTGTCTCTAATATGTATTTGATCACCAGTTTGTAAACCATGACCGTCAGATGTCACAGATGCTGG
>B570J29032_109957499_pt1 | contig 9987 bp, 10 predicted proteins | sample LakMenEpi16Nov12_FD_29032 | JGI IMG/M metagenome (IMG submission 29032)
TAATGATATATATATATATATATATAAATTATGATTACAAAAAAATCATTAAATTTAACAAAAAATACGCATATTAATACAAAGGAAGATGCGCCAGTTAATGATGCGCCAGTTAATAATGCGCCGGTTAATGATGCGCCAGTTAATGATGCGCCAGTTAATAAAATAAATCCCCCACAACAATCTAAATTTAAAATTATAAAAAAAATACATACATTTGAACAAACAGCTGCGCCTAATGATGCGCCTAATGCGCCTAATGATGCACCTAATGATGCGCCTATTGCGCCTAATGATGCGCCTATTGCGCCTAATGATGCGCCTATTGTGCCTAATGATGCGCCAAATGATTCTGATAGCGAACAAGAAAATGATTTAATTACAAACTTTAAATCCGATAATGAAATTTTAATATATTTAAAAAAATTAAATATTGATTCATTAAAAAAAACAGAAAAGTTTGACGAAATTATTGATACTTTGGAAACATATAGATATCAACAAAGGAAAAAAATTAAAGTGGCAACTAAAAATAAGACCCCAATGAATAAAATGGAAACAACCTTAGAACAAATAGAAAATGTATTAAGTGAAATTAAACAAGTAAAAGCAAATATTGATATTTCTAAAAATCAAAAAGAAAAAGATATGTTAATTGACACTTTCAAAAAAAAATATAAAAAAATGAGCGATAGAGATTTTAAAATACGTATTGATTTAACAGCACCAAAAGATAAAAGAAAACCAGAAATTAGTTTAACCATTATTGAAGTAGCAAAAAATACAGTATATCAAGATAATTCATATAAAAATGCCCCCATTCAAAAAATTAAAAACTTTAAAAATGAATTCAATAAAAAAATATTACCTATGAATGATGATATATTAGACCAAATCAAATATAAACAAAATAATAATTTATCCGTTATGGTTGATTATATACATAGACCAGAACTATTCAAATGTAAAAAATATAATATATATAATACATAATATTCCCCCACGCCGTCGCAATTAATATATATATAACCAAAATTATTATAATTAATTCCAAAAATTGAAAATATTTAAACTTATAAAAAATTATATAGTTATAGATAAATTATATATTATAATATAACTAATATAAATGTCTTCCGAACCCAATAATTCATTTGCTAATTTTACCCCAGTTGAGGATAGCACTCACCTAACCTCAAAGCAAGAATATAACCATTTTCTATTGGCAAATGTAATTTGTAAGCAACTAACAGGTTATTATCTTCACGAGGTAAATTCTACAACTGTGCCAACCCCAGGAAGCCTTGCTTATAAGTCTCTTCTATCACCCGATAAGAGAGAGAAAGGTTTTACTCGTTGGGATTATTACCTTCCTAACAAGAAGGGCGAATCCGCGAGTGAATCTAACAAGGACCCATATTTTATGGGCACCCCTGTTGTATATTTAATTCGCGGGCCTAATAAGCATAACAAACACGATTCTTCTGATGCGCTTGGTCTTGATTATTTCCGTTCGCACGGAGTTAAGCCCACAATGGATTATCTAAATGAGGTATTTATGCCTCTGGATATGCGCGTTGATGATTATACTGTGCGCTATGAGGCTTCAAAGCCCCCCAAAGGATATCTTATGCTAATTTTCAACACTAATACATTTGTTAAGCGGCCTCGTGCGCCTCGTGAAGATGCTGAGGCTTCTGAGCATTAATTTGCTTTTGAGTTAATTAATTTATTTTACTTTGTTGTTGGGCGCAAAGGGAAATATTATGTATGATTTGCGTGAGTATATATGCGAGCTTATGCGCGAGTTTATGTAAAATTAGTATAAATAAAAAATTGTAGATTAAATCTCATATATAAATCTTTAATTTTATTAAATCTAAATGATTCTGTATCTCTTGTTAATTCCATTGTAAAATTATTTGTATGAAATTTATATGCTTCATATAATTTGTCCCACGATACACATAATTTATTAAAATGCTTTGTGCTAATACCTGCGCCATTAATTACATAATCGTCTAAATCTGTAAAAGCGAAATAATGAGGATTATATTTATTTTCTCTAAATATTTCTTCAATATTAAATATGAGTTCGTCATTATAATTCAACTTATTAAAATATATTTCAAGCAATTTTGCCTTTGTTTCTTTAACATATATTTTTAATTCCTCGGCATTAATTTCTGCTTGGGTAATATAATCCATAATGTTAATATATATATATATTAATATATATAAAATCAATTATGTATATATGAACATTCAAAATATAGTTTTTAATTCATATAAATTTTTAATTATAATATCCGGTTCAAAATCAATTAATATATATGGATTATTTTCTCTTTTAATAAAAATCCCCATAAAACCATTATTCTTTGCCCCATATATATCTTTTATTAAATTATTACCAACATAAATATATTGCGCATTATCTTCTTTTACCGTTTGAAATATTAAATTACAAGATTTTCTACACATACCTTTATCACTTGATAACACTATTTTATCAAAATATTTATATAAATCTATCTTTTTCAATCCTATAATAAATTTTTCTCTATTCATTTTTGTATTTGATATTATACCTATTTTATATCCATTATTATATAAATATTCCAATATTATCTTAGTATCTTTATATAATACAGATATATCCCCTTTGTATAATCTTTCACGACTTTTTGGATATGCTAATGTTCCTGACCAATCAAAATATATATGTTCTGGCATAATATATAATATATAATATGTAATATATAATTATTTTGCGCCCTTTGTTAATGTTTTTATATCAAAATTATCACCAAAGAAAAATATCATACTTGTTTTAAATACATTAGAATTAATTTGACCCTTCATTATACAATATTTTACCTCACTTAATGTATATTTTAATTTATTCACCTTTGGCTTACGCGCCTTTATCTTATTATATTTTATAATATTTTGCTCTTTATATACATTCTGTTGTTGTTGTGTTAATTTCTTAGGTCGCCCCTTATTCTCTATATAATATATACCCTGTAAATAACAATCCGCCAAATCATCTTTCTTCTTATTCAAATTAAAAAAATCTAAATTTGTATCATTCCTTGTTGTTAAATACCATTCACAATATTTACAAGCATACCATTTATTCCTTTTATATGAATCTTTTAAATCACATTGTATTACTGGCCCATTATATACCGTTAATTTATTCTTTGGGTCAATCCATTTTATTTTACATTTATATAATAATTTTATTAAAAAATAATCATACAAAGCATACGCAACCGAACGCATTTGTTCTGTTGCGTGTTTCGGTTGCTTCTCAATTATTACCTTCTTTATATCATATAACTCAAAATTATAACTATCCAACTTCTTAAATAATAAAACCCTTAATTCATTATCCGATATATTCTTTACTGTATAATATCTCACCTTCTTATCATCTTTTTCCTTAAATATTTTTTTATGTTTTAAACATAAACCAATATTATCTTCTGGTATTCTCACATATATATCATTAATACAACCCTTCATATTACATTTATAATTACTCTTTAATTCACTTATATTATCTTTATCTATTTTCTTACTATGAACTTTACATAATTTCTTATTATCATTTGTTACAAATGTCGCCGTTTTATTACACTTTATCTTCTTTGTTGTTAAACCTGAACATTCATCATTCATTGAATCCTCGTGTATTAAATCTATTAATTCCCATTTCTTTATTGCCGCATCTTTAATCTCAAATAAACAAAATGCTAAATTTTTTATAGCAACATCTATACTCAATAACATCCTATTTTAATAATATGCTATGTAATATTATATAAATTATATATAGTATAAAAATATTTAATATAAATACTAATACATCCGTCATAAATTTACCTATCTCAATTTCACTATTATTTAATTTAATTGTAAAATTACATTCCAAAAATGGTATAATTGGCTCTATCAAAGGAATTATCAAATTATTTATTAATGAAGTTGATAACAATCTAACGTGGTTTAATATCATTAAACCAATTAATAACTTAATTATATCGTGATTCTTCGTAAAATCCATAAATTTAATATTCATTAGTTTTGTTGATTTACTTTTACTTGTCGCTTTTAATAACTTATATATCATATATATTATCGCAATTATAAATAATATCATTATAAATATATTCTGATTCTTTTGATTTATATTACATTGATTTTGTGGGGCGGGGGCTTCTGTATGAGGTTGACCCTTTGAACCACCATAATATAATTCCTTTGTTTTATTTTCTATTGTTGATTTATCCTGTTTCTCATCTTGAATTATCCTATTATTCAAATCTAATAATTCTTCCGCATTTATTATATTATACATTCTATACTATATATTATAGAAATATATTAATATTTCTTGGGGCTTGGGGCCAAGAATTCCAAAAATTGAAAATATTTATATTTAAGGATTCATTATATATTTTTTTAGATTTTTATATAATAAATAAGTAACTAATTCGTTTTTTCACTTTAACAAAAGATATAATGACTGATTTCATTCACGACGTTTTTGCTGCTCTTAACATTAGCGACCCTACTTTAAAACAAGCTGATTCATTTAAACAAGTTATGAATAAATATTATCCTTCACTTATGACCGATTCAGCGCCTTCTTCCAAAGGAGCCAAAAGGTCATCTAAATCTACAAGCCCTGTTAAAAGTATGACTTATACTCGTTATGTTGCTTTAATGTTAGCTAATAGACCCGCTAATGAAGAATTCTTTAATATGAAACTCAATCTAACCGTTGATAATATTAGTCAAATTTTTTCTAAATTATCCGATTCTATGAGAGAAACTTGGGATTCTGTTGAAGACGAATCAAAAGTTACATTATCTGAATGCCCCACTCTTGGAGATTTTTATGACGCGATTTCATCAGCTTATAAATCTCTCCAACAAAAGAAATCCATTGTTGTTGGAATTCTTACATTCATTAAATTCAAAATTCCTGAAGGTCTTACCATAGATTCTACTGATAGCGCGGCTGATTCAATTACTGTTTCTACCGAACCCGTGGAACATTCCAAAAGCGAACCCACTAAAACGAAAGAAACAAAGCCGCGAAAACAAAAGGAGAACAATAAGCGTGGATTGGATTTTTTTAGAAAGTTTATCTCAGGAGTCACAAAAGGACTTTTTAAAGAGAATGCTGACGAAGTTGCCCAAATCAAAGAGTTCTATTCTAAACACGAGGAATCCAAGCCCCCTCTTATTAGAATGAATAATCTATTTAGCAAATTAAATGACGAACAAAAGGAATTCTATAATACATTCTTTACCGAATTCCCCGAAATTACTAATGATAATGAAGCCGAAATTAGTAAAATGCTTGTTGAAAATCAAACGGAATTAGTTGAAAAATTCCACGATTTTTTCCTAAATACCGAGGCTGAAACTGAGGCCACGGAAACCGAAACCGAGGAACCTAAACCTACCCCGGTTGTTACTAAAAAGATTGGCTTAAAGCGTTAAATTGGTCCTGAGTGTTAAATTAGCTATTGCTAGGTCATATATTTAATATGAGCCTTGGCTGTTTTAATTATTAAATTTTTTTTACTTTGGTCCATCCTTTCCCATATATTAATCTGAAAGTTTATAATATGAATATTCTTCAATAAATTCTTCTTTTTATAAAGAAAATAAAAATACAAAGCATTTAATACTTCTTGCCAACCTTTATCTGATTTTTTATAATCACTTATTTTTAATACATAATTGGAAGAACAAATATATGGCCGCTTATTGAATATATTATCAGCATATTGTGACATACCATATACATTATATAACATAACCCAATCATAAGCATCAATAGTCCATTCCATAAATAATTTATATACTATATAAGGGTCTGCTTTTAATAACAACATATAATTACCTAATATCATTAATCTTTCAATATGGTGCGCATAAGCATAATCTTTTATTTTATTTATACTATCATCTATTGGCTTTAAACCGGTTTTGCCCTCCCACATATATTTATAATTTATTTTATTTTTATTACCCAAATTATTTTTTAATCTTAATTTATCCCCATATATAACATATATAGCATATGTATAATTACGCCAACCAATTATTTGTCTAATAAATCCTTCTAATGAAGCAATATTATCCTTTGTTGGATTTATTTTCTTTATTTTTTTTATTATATAATTATCAGTTAATAAACCTATATTCAAAGCACAAGATATATAAGAATGATATAAAATAACCCTATTAGATATTATAGCATCTTGATAGTGGCCAAAATTTAACAATTTATTCTTTATAAATTCCTTTAATAAATTCTTTGCGCCCTTCGTATCAATTGGATATATAAAATTATCCATTATTAAATTACCATAATTGTCTTTAAAATTATTCTCTATATATTTAAACGCCTCTTCTTTATATTTATTATTCTCATCATTTATCTTATCTTTCGGAATAGTCTCCCCCTTCTTAAATTTATTCCTATTTAATATATCATAAGTCCAATTATTTCCATAAGGCTTTTTATCTTGTGTCATTAATATATCTAAACGCTTCCTTTGCCATTTATAAAAATTCATAAAATTAAAACCCTTTTCATTATAAAATTCCTTATTATTATCCACATTATTTATAAAATCATTCGTAAATGTAAAATTAGGATTATCCAGGATTTTTAAATCCTTTATCTCCTTTTTTAATTGTTTTATTAATATTATATCATTTACATCATAAATTGTTGCCTCATTTAAATCCAACTTTTTATTATATTCCACATATATTACCTTCTGCGATTTTAAAGTTGAAGATAAATATGCGAAATAAGATTTTAATGTTGCCCGGTGATATGCCAATTTCAATTTATGAAAACCAAAGTCAGTGAAAAAACGCGGGTGTTCCATCACATATATCGTTTTATAATTATTTAATATATCTATATCCTCATATAAATTAACCGGAAATATAATAAAATTCATATATTATATATAATATATAATATATAATATATAATATATAATATATAATGGATTTATTTAATACAATGTCTTGGGGCGATATTGTTGAAAATGAAGAAAAAGGAATTTATATAGAGGCGCCAGTGGCGCAAGTTGCGCAAGTGGCGCCACTTGATAATTCATTATCACATTTAACTAATACATATTATAATAACCTAATTAATAATAATAATAATATCAAAGATTATTTAATCACAAATAAAGAATATATTACAAAAATTATTTATACACAGGCGCCAAGACAGCCCCAACCCCAAATGAAAACTAAAAATTATAATACTATTTTAGAATTGTTCTCAAAAATATTTAATATATTTAATACAAACAAATTTGATTTTATAACAAAAGATAAATTATATGAATATACTTTTATTGATTTAGATATTATATGGATTGAAAAAAACATTGTTGATTTATTACATAAAATATCAAAGGATTTAAATTATGCGATTATTATTGAAAACAAATTAAATAAATATAAATCATTATTAATTATAAAATCAGACGAACAAAGATTAAAAAAGTTAAGATATAATTATGCCTCAAAACGCATTTTGCCATTTTAAAATATATTTGCCACATTTTAAAATATATTTGCCACATTTTAAAATATATTTGCCACATTTAAAATATATTTGCCACATTTAAAAATATATTTGCCACATTTAAAAATATATTTGCCACATTTAAAATATATTTGCCACATTTTAATTAAATATAATTATATATTATATATATACTAATGTTTATATTACATTTAATAAATATGATATTTGAATTTATAACAGCGATATTTTTAATGTTGTATGTTTTATTCTGATTTTATTTTATTATAAAATAGAATATAAGCGCCTTCAGTTTTATAATTTTCCATCTTTGTTATTGTTAAATCATCACATAAAAACCAATTATTTTGAACACGGCACGCGGCAACACAATGCCCTGAATTATAATTACCATAATGATAAGCTATTGAATTTAATATATATGTTTGTTTTTCTTTGCTATTAATCGCATAATATTTATCCATATTTAATAAATCGGGAAAATCAATATTACTATTATTCTTATACATTTTATTATTTCTACATATATTTCTAATAAATAATATTGATAATATATTTGGCAAGCGCCAAATCATTGTTGATTGTAATGCCTTGTTTTTAATATTACATTTTTTACAAAAGTAATCGTCAATTTGCGTTGTATTATAATAATTATAATCTAAACATTCATAAATATTCAAATTCGCTTTTTCCATAATATTTAACTCCAAAGATTTAAATATATCAAATTTTATCTTAATATTATTACATTTACAACATTTAATTCTTATTAACCTTTGTCCAATGAAATTATATATATTTGATATATATATCTCATTTGATTCATTCTTTTTATTATTAATCGTAAAACCATATTGATTTAAATTTTTATATGCCTTCATTTGTAATTTACTCAAATTTGTTAATTGTTGAAGTGATACTGTTTTCTTTATTGCCGTTTGGTCATTTATATAATCCAATATATATAATAAAAAATCGTGTTGATCATTCTGTTCATTTTGTCTAAAATGATTTGTTGGCTTATACACATAATTGTGATTAATTTTTAAATTTTTTAATACTTGTATTATTGAATTTATAAAACAAGTATTGCCCAAATTTGGCAAACCATTTATCATTATATTATATATTATATATTATATAATATATAATTCGTTCTTAAATTAAAAGCGGGTTTTATGTTGGCCAAATTATTAAAAATCAATATCTATATCTTGTTGTTGCTTTTCCGTTATTGCCATTGAGGTTGTATGTTTGGGTCGCCAAATAAATCACCAGAACCTATAATTTCTTGTTGTTGTTCACTTATTTTAGGTGATAAACTATATAAATATAATGTTTCTTCCGGTTTTAATTTATATAAATATAATGTTTCTTCCGGTTTTTGTGATAATTTAAATAAATATAATGTTTCTTCCGGTTTTTCAATCTTTGGTAATATTAATTCCATTTCTTGGGTTTTTGGTTGTGGTTGAGGCACTGGCACAGGCGCTGGTATAGGAGCTGGCACTGGAATTAAAGGTTTTTGTTGTTGAGGCACTGGCGCATTTGGTTTTTCTGTAGTTTGTGTTTCTTTTAAATAAATAAAAATAGTAATAAAGGTTAATACAAGAGCAACAAAGAAGTTATTAGTTGAAAAATTAAAATTAAATTTGCCATCTTCCCATATTGTATTTCCTAATAATGTAAGATATATAACAATAAAACAACAAAATGATAATAAAGCAATATATAATTTTTGTTTTAAATTTATATCTGTTTGTTTTAATTGTTTAAATAAACTCTTTGATATACGGCCGAAATTAAAGAATATTAAAACTGATAATAATGCGCCAACCATCCAACACATATTTCTAAATAATCCATCGTGTTTTCTATTTTCATTTAATCTATTTACAAATTCTGAATATTTTGATTTCTTATTTAAATCGGATTCACTTAAATATAAATTTAAACCACTAATCTCCATTGCCATTAAATAAAACCATAATATTATAAACAATACTATTAATTTCTTATATGTTATTTTTAATATCTTTGTAAAATAAAATAATACTGCTATGCTTCCCACAATTAATAATGATATTAAAAATGTTATTCCTGTTGATTTTCTAAATAATGTTGAATATTTTTTATTGAATACCGATATTAAAAATAAAACCGTGGCCCCCAATAATGACCAAAGTATTTTTACTATATTATTATCATTTGTTTTTTGAATTTCGGTAAAATTAATTGGGGGTTCTATTTGGGGTTTTTGTGGTGAGGCTGGCGTTTTTGCGGCTACTGGTGGGGTTTTTGCGGCTGCTGCTGTTGGTATTTTTGAGGCGGCTGGTGGCATTCCTGAGCCTACTGGCGTTCCTGAGGTGACTGCTGGC
>B570J29032_109957497_pt1 | contig 9985 bp, 14 predicted proteins | sample LakMenEpi16Nov12_FD_29032 | JGI IMG/M metagenome (IMG submission 29032)
TTATTATTATGGATGATTATGTGTTACGGAATCAGTAACATATTGGTTTATGGAAGTATCTTCAATGGACCAAGAAATAAAATAAATCTGTGGGCATCAGACATAGACTCTATATTCCAAGATTTTTGGATATTTCTTTCAGACATGTTGAAGTGTATGATGTGTACTCCTACTTGGGTTGGATTTTTTGTGGGAATTTTCTTATATTCACCAGTGAATCATTTCTTAGATGTATCAATATGGGTTTCATGGTTCTTTGATGGTATGTTTGCATCGGGATCTGTTTGGGCAATAAATTCAATAATTGAATGGTTCGAATTAAATCGACCAAAATCGGAATAAAAACAAAAATTTATAAATCAAAACAAAATGGCAAAGTATCAATTAAAAGTTTATGGGTGGGAATTGAACGCGTCCGCGCAATCTATCACCGACCAACAGGTTCAAGATATCCAAGAATATCAGGATGAAAATGGGTATGAGGATCTAAGTGAAATGGCTTGGGATTTGGAAACAATCGTTGAAGGTTATGAACCTTTCAATACAAACATGTGGGTTATCGACAAACCATTGGACAATGATGGACTTAGTTTCATAATCACAGATGAAAATGATCAGGAGGTTACTACATTCAAATTGGATGAAATGACCGATCACTATGAAATCGATGAGAATTACGAAAGTATTGATTATCATGGATATCCTTCTGAAGGTGAGAATGAAAATGTTTTGCTTTTCATGGAAGAAAACAAAGGGGTGGTTTATGGGTTCAATTTCGAATCTGAAGAAGCTCCAACGCCAGCAGATTTTTCATATATTCCTGGTACGATAGGTACTGATTACGGAGATTATGATTTTATTGACAAAGTTTTCTTCAAAGGAAGTGAGTTGGAAGTTGATCATAACTTTCAAGCGACCAATGGAAAAGGAGTCACCGTTCAATTATTTACAATAAACGACTAAGAAATGGGAAAGTCTAAAGTTAGAGGAGGAGCAAAAGCTCACAGAAAAAGAGTTGAAAATAGAAATCAATCGATTAAGACTCAACAGACTGCAATTCAGAAACTCTTCAATGAAACTATGAAACTTCAAATGGAAGAGTTCAAGAAAAAACAAGAAGCTGAACAAGGCGGTTCTACAGAAATCAAACAATAAAATGAAATGGGATTTATTCAACCCATATCCATCTTACAACTATTCAAATATGCCAACTAATTTAGATGTATCTACATTAGAAAACCCTTACATTCAAGTAATATGGGAAGATACTCCTGATAATTTCACACAGGAAAGAATAAAGTCCGTAAAACAATATTTTGCAAAAAAGTATCTTTCAACCAACATAAATGTAATCACTAAAGTAAAATCAAGTGACCAGGATGGAGCTCAGACTGTTGATGTTTCTGTCAACATTATGGATAAGAATTACCAAAAAGAATTGATTAAAACCTTTTTGGAATCTAAGGATCAAGACAAGTATCTCGACAACATTATGAATATCGATTCTGCGGTCGAAAACAGAATGTTGATAAATGAAGTTGAGATTACTCCATTCAAACGATGGTATATTAAAAAGATTGAATTCAGTAACTTTCTTTCCTACGGACAGAATCAAGTTATTGATTTCGAAAAATGTAATGGAATTACTGTAGTTGAATCAGATCCACCAAACTTTGGAGGGAAGACGGTGCTAACCGTCGACCTTCTATTGTTTTTATTTTTCAATACTACAACAAAAACACAAAAGGCTGAGGAAATTTTCAATAGATTCACAGATGTTAATAAAGTTAGTGTCAAAGGTGATATTACTATTGATGGTGAAGACTATGTGATTGTTCGTCAGATAGAAAGAAAGAAGGCTAAGTCAGGTGAATGGAACATAAAAACTGAACTTGAGTTCTTTAAGAAATTGGCGGATGGTCAGTTGTTGAATTTTACTGGTGAACAAAGAAGGGAAACTGAAAACTTCATGAAAAACTCTATCGGTAGTATGGAGGATTTCTTAATGACAATTGTTACCACCGCATCCAATTTAGAAGACCTATTGGAAGCTAAACCAACCGCTCGAGGACAAGTTCTTACAAGATTTTTGGGTCTCGAATTCTTAAAGAAGAAAGAGGAGACGGGTAAAGAAATCTATTCGGAGTTTTCTAAAGGGATGATGTCCAATGTTTACAACACTGAATCGTTGAAACAAGATAACGAAACCTCGAAAGAAGAAATTACGAGGTTGTCGAATGAAATAAAAGATGCTGGTAACAAGATCGAAGATGTCGACAAACGACTTCAGAAGGGTCAAGAATACAAAGATAACTTATTGAAATCCAAACATAATGATTTGGATCAAGATCTTATCATGTTGAATCCGATTGCATTACAATCAACTATAAGTGATTTAGAATCTACAAAAGAAAGAACTGAAGAACAAATCAAAGAGGTTAAGATTATTGAGCCGAAAGAATTTTATCATGAAGATAAACACGATGAGATCAGGGATTCAATGAAGAACGTAAATGGTGAGTTGACTGTTGCTCAGAACAAAGTTGAGGAGATAGAACAACTTGTTAAGAAGTTTGGAGATGGTATTCAGTGTGAACACTGTGGTATCAAATTGATGGAAGCCGCTCTCACAAAGAAAAAGATTGACGAGTTAGAAGATTGGGAAAAGAAAGTAGACAAGTTATCCAAAAAGTGGAAAGACCTTGACAGTAAAGAAAAATCATACACACAACTTAAAAAAGATTTTGATGAGTACGAGAGAAACAAGTTGATCAAAGAAAAGTATGAAATTACTTTGGAGTCAACCATTTTGAAATTGAATCAGGCTAAAGAAAAATTGGTTAGATATCAAGAAGTTCAGGATAAGATCAAGAAGAACAATGAGATTGATGCTCACCTTGTAAAGGCGGGTATGAGGATTGACGAACTCATCAGTGAGAAAAGGATTTACGAAAGGACACAGGCGAGCAACCAAAATCAGATTGAAAATCTTGATGCAAGAATCGAGAAAAACAATGACATCATTCTGAGGATCGCTGAAGAATTTGAAAAAGAAAAGATTTTCAAAATCTATCTTGAAGTTTATGGTAAAAATGGTATCACCAAAATGATTATGAAGACGATGATGCCACTTATCAATTCGGAACTTCAGAGACTTCTTCAAGATTCAGCTTTCTTCAACTTAGAAATCAGAATCAATGACAAGAATGAAGTGGAGTTCATAATGATTGATAACTCAACTGGTATCGAAAAACTTATGGTTTCAGGGTCAGGTTATGAAAGAACAATTGCAGCTATGGCATTGAGAGCTGTCTTGTCGAAAGTTTGTTCCTTACCTAAACCGAACATAATTGTTTGGGATGAAGTATTCGGAAAGATTTCCAACGACAATCTTGAAATGGTTGGTGAGTTTTTTACTAAAATGAAAGAGTATTTTGAAAAGATATTCGTTATAACTCACAATCCATTGGTAAACAATTGGGCAAATAATGTAGTCCGAATAACCAAGACAGAAAATATTTCAAAAGTCTCACAATAATTGTGAGATTTTTTTTATCTTTGTAATATTATGGAAGAAATTAAACTAAGAGACGCGATTTTTCGTTTACAAACTAGACAGTTCGGTAGTGTCGCCGAAAAGTTATTGGAATCAATTTTGATTGAATTGGGGGCTGTAGTAAAAAAGTCCAAAAATTCTTCATATGATAGGGAGATAGATGGACTTAACGACGAAATCAAAGGGTCCGTAGTCAGAAAGAAATCTCCACTCAGCTTAGAGAATGGTAATATCATTGAGACATTGTTGAATCACGAAACAAATCGTTTCGTAAAGTTTAGTGATGCACAGACTACGGAGTGGGATTCCAACATCCAACAAGTAAAACCTAAGTTGTTCAATAACTTGTGGTACATGTTGTTTTTTTATGACTGTGTGGCGATTTTCAAAATAAATTCGAGCCAAGTGATTTCAGACAAAGAAATCTCATATAGTCCTAAACAACATCGAGGAAATGAAGGAGAGGGACAGTTTCACGTAACTGAAGAAAAACTTCAATACCATTTAGATAATTATTTTGTGAAAACTTTAACATACCGTGAGGTTTATGACAAGTTGCAAGAAATTTCAACAAAGTAATTTTTAAGTTGATACAAATAATTCTATCTTTACACCATGCAAACCTTCCTACCATACCCCGACATTAAAAAATCCCTCAAGGTCTTGGATGACAAAAGATTAGGGAAACAAAGAGTAGAGACCTATCAAATTATCAATGCAATCACTGGTAGACCAAAGTTGGATGGAACACCATACAAAGGGTGGTTGAATCATCCTTGTTCCGTTATGTGGAGGAATTATGTTCCATTGTTGAAAGAGTATCTCAATGCAAGTATCGACGAGTGGATTGAGAGGGGTTTCAAAAATACTATGGATAAAGAAGACGTTGACATCGTATTGGATTATCCCATTTGGTTTGGTAATGAAAAATTTCACAATTCCCACAAGTCTAATCTATTGAAAAAAGATTTTGAATTCTATTCTCAATACAGGTGGAATGTTGACCCAAGTGATCCCTACGTTTGGATGGACGATAAGTGTATGTGGTACGAACAACACTCGGGAAAAAAAGGAAGAGTTTACTTGTAATAGCCAAAAAAATAAACTAATTTCGTGTCTAAATTAAACTGAATGAAAAATTATTTATTGACGATTGTTGGAGAATTCAAAAAAGAAACTCCTGTATGTAAAGAGATTGCGGTATCAATATCACCCCTTGTAGATTCACAACATCTAAAGTTTGCACAAAAGAATGGAGTTCTATTTTTAAGTTTTGGAACTGAAGTAGACAAGGTTGACATCTATGACTATGTCCTTGAAATACTCTATGGTATTACTGATACCTTTGTTTTGACAGAAGTTTCTGACAATTTGACAGTTAACTTACCCGATGATATTTCTGGTCATTTATTTGACTTGGAGATCGGTGAGGGTGACAATTCCTTGAACATGGACAGTATAATTGCAAATGAAGACTTTGATCCATCGATCTCTTCAGAAACCGATTTTGAACTTGACAGCGAATTTATTGCAACGCTAAAGGCTCACTTAGATAAAGTAATTGTAAGACCATCATTAGATCAAATTCTTGATAAGATTAACTCGGATGGTATGGAATCTTTAACTAAATTTGAAAAAAATATTCTACAGGACTACGGTAAAAACTAATATGAAAGAGAAATCATCAATTCCAATCAATCAAGAAGAAATCAGCCACTATCTTAAAGATATCCGTAAACTCAAGGTCATGACTCCTGAGAGAGAACGTGAGTTAGCGGATAGAATGCTGTCAGGTTTTATTACAGAAGAAGAAACGAAAGAAATCCAAAAAGAGTTGTTAGAAGGTAATTTACGTTTCGTTATTACGGTTTCCAAACAATATCAAAACCAAGGACTTGACCTGTGTGATCTAATTGCTGAAGGTAACTTGGGACTAATGAAGGCTATCGAGAATTTTGATTGGACAAAAAGATTAAGATTTATTTCTTATGCTGTTTGGTGGGTCAGACAATCAATCTTGCAATCTTTGAATGAGAATGCAAGAACCATTCGATTACCAGTCAATGTGGTGCAAGAACTACAACGAGCTAAGAAAGAACTTGACAGCGCAGGTGTTGAATTACCTGAGAAGTTAGTAAACTTACCTTATACTATCAATTTGGATAACCCACTCAACGAAGAGGGAGATACACTATTGGATATTTTGGTAAACCCAAATGCTGAGTTAGCTGACAAAAACCTTTCAACTGAAGATATCTTAAAAGAAAAGTTATTGGGTATGTTGGACGTTTTAGATGAGAGAGAGAAAATTATTATTCAAGACTATTTTGGTCTATCAGGTTCTGTAAGAACTTTGGAAGATATCGGGAGTGACTTTGATTTGACCAAAGAACGAGTTCGACAGATTAAGGAAAAGGCTCTTCGGAAACTAAGGAACGAGACAAGTATTTTGTTTGACTACTTGTAAATTAAAAAAAAGGTGTATTTATTTAATACACCTTTTATATTTTAAGGATAAACATTAAATATTTCAAAATGAAAAAATTTATTGAAAACAACTTTGTCATAATCGTATTGGTTATCACTCTACTTGGGTTTTTTAAATCATGTGGAGATTCAAGAGAATTAACAAAAATGAGACAAGAAATTGAGTCAATCAAAGACTCAACATATACAAAACAGGAATTAGATATTGAATTACAGATTTCAGGACTTGAGGCTGAAAAAAGAATGATTCAAGCAACTGATAGAAAACTTCTCGATGTCAGAAGACAAACTGAAATCGAAGAACAGATAAAAAAACTTAGAACACAAAAGTAATGAATTGGGTACAAAAGAATTTCAAAACAATAATTTATATTTCTTTTTTGGTTCCAATTTTAACCGTTGCTTTCGTGTCAATATCTCACGTCACTTCATGGTATGGTTTATCTAATCCATTGAGTTGGGCGGTTTATCTTTCAATTGGAATTGAAATTGCGGCATTGTCAGCTTTAGCTGCTATATCTGCTCAGATGGGAGCTAAAGTTTATTTCCCATTCGGTATTGTTACCTTGATACAGTTTATAGGTAACATTTTCTTTGCTTACCAGTATATTGATGTTAACTCCCAATCATTCAAAGATTGGGTGGATTTAGTGGATCCTATCGTTACTTACTTAGGAGTCGAATCAGGAGACTATGTGGGTCATAAACGATTCTTATCTTTATTTGCTGGTGGTATGCTTCCCATCATATCTTTGTCATTCTTACACATGTTAGTGAAGTTTGAAGAAGAAGAGAAAAAGAAAGGAACTGTCGAATCACCAAAACAAATTGACATTGAGGGGTTGAGTAAAGAAGCTGGTAAGTTGGAAAAAAAGATTGAGGATGAAAAGTATTCCCCAACTAAGGAAGACCTCTTAAGATTAGAAGAAGAGTTGATAAAACTTAACGAGCAAAAATTCGGTAACCTTAAAGATGAAGTTGTCGAGACACCATTAGAACAAGAAACACAAGAGATTGAATCTTCGAGTGATTCTGAAATTAAACGACTCAGTTACTTGAGAAGTCATGGTTAAATTTGAAAAATACGGAAACTTTGAATCCGTAGGAACTCAAAAAGAAAAAAAACAAATAATTTTATGTCATACTTCAAGGGAGGTTCAGGAATACCTAGCCTCCCTTCAATTTAGATATAACTCTAAGTATGATAAAATCCCTAACTATGTTGTCACAAGGGATGGTAAAGTCCTTCAGTTGTTGGATGACACATCCTACAGTAATTTTTTCAGTGACTCACAGATCAATAAAAATTCGGTTATAATTTGTTTGGAGAACTTAGGATGGTTGGAAAAGAAACCATTGACCAACTATTACATTAACTGGAAAGGGAGTATTTATAATCAACAGGTTTACGAAAAAAAATGGAGAGATTTCTATTTTTGGCATCCTTACACTGATAAACAGTTAGAAACTACTGCAGGTCTGTGTAAACAAATAATGAAGTCTCTTCAAATTGATAAATCATGTGTGGGTCACAATACCAAAATTGAAGGTATCAAAAAGTTCGAGGGGATTTCCTCAAGGAGTAATTATGATGTCATATATACTGATTTGAGCCCATCATTTAATTTTGTAAATTTTATTAAACTATTAGAAAATGAGCAATTTGCATAACGAAAGATACGACGAGATTAAATCTTTGTTGAAAAGATCTAAACTAATTTTCGAGCAATCTACACAAATAAATGTAGCCAAAGATTTGGAAAGCAGAATCAAACAAGATAACGAGTATGAAACTGCACAATCTGAAGTAGATGCTGATGAGACTCCATCTCCAAAAGATAAAACTCAAAAATATAGAATCTCTGGTGGTATAATGGCTCTTCATGGTAAAGATAGAAGTGAATTGGATATCACTACGGATGAGAAGGTTGCGTTCCAAGAGACCATGGATGAGTTTGTTGAAGAGGTATCTGATCTTGTTGATTTCAACACGTTGAATGTGTACAAAAATAGTGTTGAATGGTCTGGTAAATTGATCGATGAGGATTTAGATTTCATATTCACTATTGGTGAAGAAAGTGGAATTTATATCAATGGAGAAATGATCAAAGTTGACGATGAATTTATGTCGATGATAAACAAACTTCAACAGTATTATCAGAAGTTCAAATCTAAATGGGGTAAAGTTTTGGCTAGTCGAAAGAAAACCAAAGAAGCTCCAATGTAATATGAAAGAGAAATTTGTATTCAATACTCAGAATATACTTCTATTAGTGATAATAGCTTTGGTTATATGGAATTGGTTCAATACCAAGTCTGTAAAAACTGATGTTGAGGCTTACAAAGAAAAGATTGAGAATATTCAGGTTGAGATCGATTCGGCTCAAGCAATAAATGAAGAGATGAGTGAAAAGGTTTTGGTGATCAAGGAAAACATCACAAACATTACCAACGAAATTCACGAAATCGATAACAATATCGAATCTGTAAAAGAACAAACTGATGAAAAAGTTAATAATGTTGTGTTTATTGGTAATGCTGAGCTTGAAAGGCTTTTCGCAGACCGATATTCAAACTGATAAAGTTGATACAACCAAAGTAGTTCTTAGTGTTAGAGTTGCTCGATTGGTTTATCAAGATCTACTTAGATATGATGGATTGAAAGAAGAGACAGGTTTGTTAAAGTTGAAACTTCAAAAAACTGAAGAAAGAGAATTACAAAAAGATGATGTCATTTCTTTGTTAACAAAGAAAGATGAAAATAATCAGTTTATCATCGTAAAAAAAGATGAACAAATAAAATTATATCAAGAATTATCTGATAAATTGAATAAGGAGTTGAAAGCTCAAAGAACAAAAACCTTCCTGTGGAAACTTGGGACTTTTGTTGGGGCTGTTACAACTTCATTTTTACTAATCAATCCATAATGGCACTTACAAGTTCAGAAGTTAAAGAAATCGAAGTTATGATTCGAAAGGAGATCAAATCCTTTATGAATAATAATACCGTCAAACAATTCGAAGATCAATTGATGGATAGGATACAAAAAGAAATTCAAAGAGGTAAGTTAGAAGGTGAAGTCAAAGAGATAACCTTGAAAATGTTCCGTGAATTCTACCAATTTATGTGGGTCAATAGAAGTTATTGGGAACCTAGGCTTAAGAATGCTTAAAATCGACTAATAAAATAATAATGGAAACTTCACGAGATTTATTCAAAAACAGTTTAGACAAGGCTTTTTCCAAAGTCGATTTAAATAGCGGTACGCTTCAAGATCATTCAAAGTACAAGAGAGGATTTCAAGAAGAGGTCTTAAGTGGTGGAATATCCGACAACAAATCTATTGAAGATATTGCAAAGAAACACAAAAAAAATGTTTCTGATATTAAATCACAATTGAATAAAGGTATTAAAGTGGAAATGGAACATACCAATTCGAAAGCTAAGGCAAAAGAAATTGCGATGGATCATATTTTGGAAGATCCAAATTATTACGATAAACTCCAAAAAATAGAAACCAAAGATTTTAAATTGAGTAAGAACGACCAAGAAATGGTTCATGGTATTGTAGGTATCATCAACCAAGTTAAAGATATTGAGAACAAAAAACAGATAGTTCAAAACATGTTGAAACAATTCAAAAAAGAAAATATCGAAGTTGATAGAGAAGAATTTTTGAAGATGTGTAAACTTAAGGGTAAAGAAAAAATAGAGGCCAAAGAAGCTACAGGGTCAGGTTCCTCAGGGGCTTACGTTGGACCTGTGTTTGGTGGTGATGATGAGTTTTGGGAAAGAAGTAGAAGTGAAACTCCTAAATTGAAAGAAAGTGATTTGGAAAAGGTTGAAGCTAAGGAGGCAACAACTACAGGTTCTTCAGGAGGATATGAAACACCAGCTATGTGGGCAAAATCGACTAAGAAGAAAGATTGGGGACCAAGTAG
>B570J29032_109957495_pt1 | contig 9981 bp, 6 predicted proteins | sample LakMenEpi16Nov12_FD_29032 | JGI IMG/M metagenome (IMG submission 29032)
CCTTGGTTCAGAGATTTTTTAACTACTACTTGTTATTACGTGCTTAAGAAAGCCTAATTAATAAATTCGCTTCAAATTAAAATCTCGCATTGGAGAAATAATTAAAGGAACTTTCTCAATGGTAATAGAAGACGTATCTAAGCCAAAAGCCTTTTCTTCACTTAAACTAAAGCGATCTAAGGTAAAATAGGATTCCATAATGAAGCGCTCAATGCCTTTAAAATCATTGTCGTTAGATAGGTGACGCTTCAATACTACAAATCTAAAATCACCAGTAATCTTTTGGTCTCTTAAAGAGGCATATCTAGAGGTAACATCTATTTCACCATTCTTTACCAACTCTTCTACTACCTTTCTAAAATAGAAATTGATTTTTTGCTCTATCCTAAACCCTAATCTAAACTCAACTCTTATCACGTCGTTAACGGTAACATGATCCACTTTATATTCCATGGTATAGGGCTGGTCGTCTACATGAATGTGCACAAACCAATAAACATCTGCACGTTTAGGCCGCTTTTGGAGAATAGAATACATAACTTTATTCTCTATCTCATACAGGTGGTCTGCACTGGTTAAATAAACCAAATGCGTAGAATATTTTGAAATAGATTCGTCGTTACTTAATTGCTGAAGTAGGGGTAGATATTCTTTTAAATTTACAAATTCTGTTAAGCGATTTTTAATTTTTCTACCTCTATACCAAATCCACATGATGAGCATGAAAACCATACTTACCATCAGTGTCATCCAACCTCCAGCAGGTATTTTCTCTATATTGGCAATAAGAAAGGAGCCTTCGACTGGAATATACACAAGTAGCAATAAGCCAATTAAAAACTTATTAGTTTTTCTGCGTTGAAGAAGGTTAATCAGCAATATGGTTGTCATGCACATGGTAACAATAATGGCTAAACCATAGGCAGCTTCCATAGCACTCGACTCTTTAAAGTAAAGCACAATGCCAATACAACCTAACCAAAGTATCCAATTTAAACTAGGCACATAAATCTGACCCTTTAAATTGGAAGGATACTTAATGGTAACCTTAGGCCAAACATTGAGTCGTAAAGCCTCTGCAATTAAAGTGAAAGAGCCAGAAATCATGGCTTGACTAGCAATGATGGTAGCAAGGGTGGCAATAATTACTCCTGGTAAAATAAACCATTCTGGTAAAATAGCGTAAAAAGGATTTACCTCGGGAAGTTTTGAACCCACATGCTGTAATAACCAAGCCCCTTGTCCAAAATAATTTAACAACAAAGCAGTTTTAACAAAAATCCATGTGGCTCTAATATTGCTTTTACCGCAATGCCCCATATCTGAGTAAAGGGCTTCTGCTCCAGTTGTGCAAAGAAAAACAGCCCCTAATAACCAGAATCCTTTTGGGTAGATAGTTAATAATTCTATAGCCCAAACTGGGTTCAAGGCTTTAAGAATCCAAGGATTTGCCATTAAACCATTTAGTCCGGTAACAGCAAGCATGCCAAACCAAACCAACATAATTGGACCAAACATTTTCCCTACAATATCGGTACCCATTCTTTGCAAAAGGAAGATGAGCGTAATAATAGCAATTACAATAGGAATGGTGGGTAAGCCAGGATATCGAATGGTTAAACCTTCAACTGCAGAAGAAACAGAAATGGGTGGGGTAATCATTCCATCGGCTAGCAAGGCACAACCGCCAATGATGGCCGGAACAATTAAATAAGGCTTGCGCTTCCTAACCAATGCAAAGAGCGCAAAAATACCTCCTTCGCCATTGTTATCTGCATTAAGCACTATGCTTACATACTTTACAGTAGTTTGTATGGTGATAGTCCAGAAGATGCAGGAAAGTCCACCTAAGATGAGTAATTCTGAAATTTCCTTTCCAGAAATTATTGCCTTAAATACGTAGAGAGGAGAGGTTCCAATATCTCCATAAATAATCCCTAAGGCTACTAAAAGGCCCGCCATAGAAATGGCTTGACCTTTATGATTGTGTGCACTCACTATTAAATAATTTCTACAAATGTATTAAAGTGAATCAAAACTCAAGAAAAATTTACTAATTAGCCATTTCGCTGATAAAATGTATGTGCATTAGATGCAGTTCATCTTTGCTAAACTCTTCGCCATACTCCTTCATTGCGCTTTCTATTACATTGTCATTTGTCTTTCTAAAAAAGTCCATAACCTCATCCAGAATTTCTTCATCGGTTAATTCAGAAACGTATCTACTTAGGTTCAGTTTGGTTCCACTATTTACAATGTTCTCAATTTCTTGCAGCAATTCATCGCGTTTAATACCTTGACCACGCGCAATATCATCTAAAGAAACACGCTTATCAATATTGGTAATAATGGCAATTTTCCTTGCAGATTTATTTACAACAGATTTAATGGTTACATCTTCGGTACGTTCAATATTATTTTCTTCAACATACTTCTTGATAACATCTAAAAATTCTTTGCCAAATTTTATTGCCTTTCCAGAACTTACCCCAACAATCTTAGACAATTCGTCCATGGTAATTGGGTATTTGAACGCCATTTCTTGTAAAGAAGGTTCTTGAAATACGATATAAGGCGGTAAATTTTTTGCCTTAGCTACTTTCTTACAGAGATCTTTTAAAATAGCAAATAGTTCTTCATCATATACCATTTCTACCTGACCATCATCTTCATCCGTATCGGTAAATTTCTCAAATTTCCTATCTACAGACATTTCAAACTTGGTAGGTTTCTTTAAGAACTTTTCACCTTCTTCATTAATAGATAAAAGACCATAGTTTTCTATATTTTTAGTAACCATGGCACGCAGGAGTAACTGGCGAATAACAGATTTCCAGTAATTATCTTCTTGGTCTTTACCTACACCAAATAAGGCTAAGTCTTGGTGTTTACTTAGTGTAACTTCATGTGTCTTGTTTCCAATTAAGATGTCAACACAATGCTTAAGGTTATACTTACCTTTAATTTCTTTAATCAATTTGAGTGCAGTAACAGCAGCAGCTTGGCCATCAATTTTCTCTTTTGGATGCCTGCAGTTGTCGCACATTTTATTACAACCCTTGTCATCAAACTCTTCTCCAAAATAATGTAATAAGAATTTGCGTCGGCAAGCAGAAGATTCTGCAAAAGCTTCTGTTTCAAAAATAAGTAGTTCTCCAATTTCACGCTCTGCAACAGGCTTATCCTTTAGGAATTTCTCTAATTTCTCTATATCTGCCGGGTTGTAAAACAATAAACATTCCCCTTCCAAACCATCTCTTCCGCCTCTTCCTGTTTCTTGATAATAGCCTTCAATACTTTTAGGAATATCATAATGGATAACAAAACGAACATCTGGTTTGTCTATACCCATACCAAAGGCAATGGTAGCTACAATAACATCTGCTTCTTCCATCAAAAATTTATCTTGATGATCGCCACGCACTTTTGCATCTAAACCTGCATGATATGGTAAAGCCTTAATTCCATTGGCTTGCAAAATACCTGCAATTTCATCCACGCGCTTTCGGCTCAAGCAGTAAATAATACCTGTTTTGTTTGGTTTAGTTTTGATATAGGAAACAATTTCTTTTATCGCCTCCCCTTTTTTGCCCTTAGACCTTACCTCATAGTACAAGTTAGAGCGGTTAAATGAAGATTTATAAACTACTGCATCATTCATCTGCAGGTTTTTTATAATATCGCTTTGAACCTTAGGAGTTGCTGTTGCAGTTAAGGCAATCATAGGCACATCCTTAATTTCCTTCACCATTTGTTTAATACGGCGGTACTCTGGCCTAAAATCGTGCCCCCATTCCGATATACAATGCGCTTCATCTACCGCCACAAAGGAAATATCGATGGTTTTTAAAAACTCAATGGTTTCGTCTTTCTTAAGGGTTTCTGGCGCTATATAAAGCATCTTCGTATTACCCGCATTGATATCTTTCTTAACAGTAGTAATTTCTCCCTTATTTAAGGATGAATTTAAAAAATGGGCAACACTCTCATGAGATAAAGAGCGTATGGCATCTACCTGATTCTTCATTAAGGCAATTAATGGAGAAATAATAATTGCCGTACCAGGCATAATTAAGGCTGGCAATTGGTAACATACCGATTTACCACCTCCCGTGGGCATAATTACAAAAGTATCATTGCCACTTAAAAGATTATGTATAATTTCTTCTTGTTCGCCTTTGAAACTATCAAATCCAAAATACTCTCTAAGTGCCTCTTTAAGATTTGGTTGCACACTTTTTTCTTTTGCTTTTAAACTTTTATCGACCGCCATTACTTTATTTTTCAAACTAGCCTACCAATTTACGGCAATTTAACCGACAATTAAAACCAAAAGATATAAAATCTTCATTTATTTGCAGAAGAAAAGTCGGGAAACCGGATTAGTGAAGAAATATGCAGAATAAAAACAATTATGCCATTATCATGGCTGGTGGAGTTGGAAGTAGATTTTGGCCAAGTAGCAGAAGTAGTCATCCCAAACAGTTTATTGATATTCTTGGGGTTGGCAAATCTCTTATACAACAAACCTACGAGCGCTTTCTAAAAAGTTTCCTTCAAGAAAATATTTATATAGTAACCAATGCGGCTTATGTTCAATTAGTTAAAGAACAACTTGTTGGAATTGATGAGCAGCAAATTTTGGCTGAACCTATTGGCAAAAATACTGCGGCCTGTGTGGCCTATGCCTGCGGTAAAATCAGTAAAATAAATACACATGCGGTTTGCATTGTTGCCCCCAGCGACCATCTTATTCTTGATGAGGCAGGATTCCTAGATAGGGTTCATCTTGCCATGGAATTTGCGCGCAAAAATCCAGCTTTACTTACTTTAGGCATTAAACCCAGCCGCCCAGATACAGGTTACGGGTATATCCAATTTATGGAAGAAACAGCCCATGAGGATATTCATAAAGTTAAAACATTTACAGAAAAACCGGGCCTAGACCTTGCCAAAACCTTTGTTGAAAGTGGCGATTTTCTTTGGAACGCTGGTATTTTTGTTTGGAGTATTTCCAGCATCAAAGCAGCTTTTAAGGAACATCTTCCAGAACAATTCTCCTTATTTAAAGAGGCATTACCAGATTATTTTACGCCTAATGAGGCCGAAACCATTAAATCTATTTATGAGCAAACCCGCAGTATTTCTATAGATTATGGTATTATGGAAAAAGCTGGCAATGTGTATGTGATTCCAAGTGAGTTTGGCTGGAGTGATTTAGGAACATGGACGTCTCTTTACGAAATCTCAGAAAAAGATGATAATGGCAATGTTACCAAAGGTAAAAATATCTTGATGTACCAATCGCAAAATTGTATGGTGCATATTACCAGCAAGCCAGCACAGAAAATATATGTTATCAATAGCGTAAAAGACCTTATCATAGTTGATACGCCAGATGTGTTGCTTATCTGCGATAAATCTAAAGAACAAGAGGTTAAAGAAATAGCTACCGATGTTAAGATTAAACTAGGAGAAAAGTATAGCTAATCCAAAGCAAGACTAAATTTCCTATACCCTATTTCTTTTGTTTCGCCAGGCATTAACCCAAAAAGGTTGTCGCTAAAAATATAGCCCTCACGCTCTAAGTAAATAGCTGTAGTATAAAAGTTATTTGTGTTTGTTACGCTAACTAATTTTTTCTTTTCGTCATAAGTCGTTCGAATACCAGTAATACCAGAATAAACCAGCTTTGGTTTATGCAAATAATCTGAGGTGCATACCATTGAGTCATTTATACTGATGGTCATGCGAATAACCAGCGGTTGGCCTTTTCCAATGGAATCTAAAAACGTTGTGTCTATTCCTAATATGGGTTGAACTGCAGAAACACAAACCTGATTCATTCTATTGCCAAATAGTAGTTTACCCTCGATGTTGAAATAATTTGCTTTTAATTGAAATTTATTAATACTTAAATCTTCTTGGATAAAATAATACATTAAATATTTACCATTTGGTTCAAGCAAAACTAGGTTTGGGCTAAATGCTTTTTTAACGGTATAATAAGCCGCTTTGGGCTGACCCAAATAATCTACCACGCTCCAACTAATAGCCGGCCAACAATCATTCCATTGCCAAAATAATGAACCCATGCATTTATAGGTATTAAACCGATGCGCTTCAATGGCAGTTTGCAAAGCCTTTGCCTGTAATAAGGCAGCATCTAAAGCATATTCATTTATATCTCTAGGCCGCAATCCATGTAATTGCATTTGCCGCTCTATTAACTCAAAACCGCGTGGGTGCTTTTGGTGATTTTTGAAAGATGCCGAATCTAAATTTAAATCGGTACTATCTATATATTTAGCTAAAGTACTCAGAAATGGGAAACCTTGAAAACCATACTCAGAAACAAACCTTCCAACCTTTTCTTTATACTTGTCAAAGGGCTCTTCTCCCCACCAAACGCCCCAATAATGTACATCCCCTTGGGTATAGGCTTCCTTTCTTCCCCAACCAGTTGTTGGCGAAGAAGGATGATAATACCTAGCAGGATCTAAGCTTGCTAATTGTCTTGGAATCTGCTGTCGAAATAATTTTTGATAGCCCGTCCAAATTTCTATTGAATCGCTTACCGATATTTTTAACTGCTTTTGCCAACCCCAATTAAACCAAGCTTCTTCAATTTCATTGTTGCCACACCATATAGCAATGCAAGGATGATTTCTTAATCGCATAACTTGCTCTTCTATTTCCTTTGAAACGTTACTTAAAAACACATCATTAGAAGGATACATAGCGCCTGCAAACATAAAATCTTGCCATACTAAGATACCCAATTCATCGCAGCGCTTATAAAAATTATCCGCCTCATAATAACCACCGCCCCAAACACGCAACATATTTAAATTTGCTTCTGCAGCCAATTGCAATAAATGATTCATTTTGCCAATGCCAACCTCGCTAGGAAAACTATGCATGGGAACCCAATTGCTACCTTTTACAAAAACAGGTTTTCCATTTAATTTCATGTAAAAACTTTTGCCAAAAGTATCTTCCTCTTGAACCCACTCTACGGTGCGCAAACCAATAGATTGAGTAGTTTCGGCAAGTGTGCTTAGCTTATTATGCAAACTTATTTTAAACTTGTATAAGTAAGGTTTTCCCAATCCATTGCACCACCATAATTGTGGTTTAGGTATGTTAATTTTACAAGTAATTTGGCTTGAACCTAAAGTCAAAGGATAAAGAATTGTAGTATCTAAATCTGCTATGTTAATCTTTATAAATTCATCCCCACTTGCAGGCTTACCCAATTGAATAGCCAAATTAACTAAGGCCAAAGTAGTATCTAATTTTTCTTGTTTTACCAATATATCTTCCATGTAATTCCCTTCCTCCCAAACCAACTCAATGGCTTTCCAAATACCACATGTAACATACCTTGGTGCCCAGTCCCAACCAAATTGGTAGGCCGCTTTTCGTGCATAAGCATAAGTACCACCAGGTAATAAAACAGAATTTTGTTTAGCTAAACTATCACAAATTTTTTGTGCGCTATAAAATCTTATGCGTAAATTATTATTCCCCTGTTTTAAATACTTGGCTATCTCAAATTCCCAAGTACAAAACATATTATTTGCCTCACCAATTAAACTATCATTTACATACAAGGAAGCATAAGTATCTAACCCTTTGCAACGCAGGTAAACGGGTACCTCTAATTGGGTATTTTCTTTAATTTCAAAGCTACAAAAATAATCCCAAGCTTCCTTTTCAATCCATTGCAGTTGCTTTTCATTATTGCCATAAAATGGATCTGGAATAAGCTTATTTGCAAATAAATCTGAATGTATGGTACCAGGTACTTTTGCCTTAAATTTTATCAATGAATTTACTTGAGAAAAATGCCACAACGCTTCATTTAGAGACCTAATAATTTGTTGACCATTTACAAGGTTAAGGAAGCCAAAAAAGAAAAAAATAAACAGGAATTTTTTCATCTGCATAATATAGCTAACATATCTTCAATCTCTTTTATAGAGGCAATGTTTGAACCTACTTGTAAAGCAGCAGAATGAAACCAAGGTGCTTGTGTTTGTTGCACCAAAGCAGCAAGGTTATTGGCTCTTACGCCTCCTCCACAAATAACTTCAAAATCTTCATTTTGTGGTGTTAAGAAACGCTGGGCTGTTAATACGCCTTTAAACCCAATAGTTTGCAGTTGGTTCAAGCCGCCTTGCCAATTATTAATACCATCAAAGGCTCTATGAAAATAACAAGGTAAGCCCTTAGCAGCAGCTATCAAAACTTCATTTCCATCCTTTGTTATTTCGCCAGCAGCATTTAAACAACCAAAAACAAAACCTTGCACACCCAATTCTACATAAGCCCGAATTGAGGTTTGCATCGCATCTATTTCTAGGCTACTATAACAAAAGTCTCCTGGCCTACATCTTATCAAAACATGAATAGGTAACTTACACCAACGAAGCAATTCTTCAACTTCAAAAAAATTAGGTGTTAGTCCGCCTACTGCATAATTATTGCTATACTCAATTCTATGTGCACCCGCATTTAAAGCCACTTTTGCAGAAGCTACATCAAAGCAGGCTATCTCTAGTTTTGCTTTCATTACAAGAGATAATTTGCTTCAACTAATTTAGTTTCTGTTTTACTTTTTACGGCAAAATTAAAACCTTGTTGCAATGCAAAAGCACCATATTCTCCTAGTTTATTAATGGCTATAAAACCAATCTGTACATCTCTTGGATTCTTATTTCTTAATTCCAACTTTCTTTTAATTTGCTCAACTGCCTGCTTGCATGCATCGGATGGCTTCTTTCCAGAACGCATCAACTCCACCACTAAATGCGCACCCACTACCCTAATTACTTCTTCGCCATGACCAGTAGCAGTTACCGCACCCACTTCATTGTCTACAAATAAACCTGCGCCAATAATAGGAGAATCGCCTACGCGGCCATGCATTTTAAAAGCCATGCCACTAGTAGTGCAAGCGCCAGATAAATTGCCTTTGGCATCTAAAGCAATCATACCAATGGTATCGTGGTTTTCTATATTTACTACTGGTTTATATTGGGCCGTTTTAAGCCACTCTTTCCACTCCATTTCCGATTCTTTGGTAAGTAAATTTTGTTTCTTAAAACCTTGCTCAAGGGCAAATTGAAAGGCTCCATCGCCCACAAACATCACATGAGGCGTTTTTTCCATTACCGCCCTAGCCACAGAAACTGCATGCATAATATTCTCAAGCCCAGCTACTGAGCCAATGTTAGCATTTTCATCCATGATACAAGCATCTAAGGTTACCTTCCCATCTCTATCTGGCCGGCCACCATAACCAACACTTCTCTCATTAGGATCGGCCTCTACCAACATAACTCCCTTCTCAACAGCATCTAATGCCCGGCCATTTTCTGATAAAACCTTCCATGCTTCTTCATTTGCTTTTAAACCAAATTTCCAGGTCGACAAAACAAGGGGTGAATCTCCAATCTTAGCTTCCACAAAAGGTTTTGCCTCACCCAAAGCTGGCTTAAGAATCCAAGCCGTTAGCAGGCTTAAACTAGTACCAATAAAATTTCTTCTTTTCTGCATTACTTGGTTAGGTTAAATTATTGTAAGAATTTACTAAAATAAGGCAATTCCTTTATATTGCTACCAAATTTATTTTTACACCATGAGAATAACCTATTCTATTCTTTTTTTACTTGTAAGCTTTCTAACTAAAGCTCAATTTAGCACAGGCTCATTTGATGCAGGTCTTAATCTTCTAGTAGGAACAGGCACCTCTAACCCAGCCGGACTTTCATCTGGAGATTTAGACGGGGATGGCAAATTAGATTTAATTTCTACCAACCATGGTAATGCCAACATAAGTATTTATAGAAATACCTCAACAAATGGTAATATTACCTTTGCTTCTAAAATTGATTCTGCTGGGTTTAGTAGTATTACCAATGCCTTAGTAGGCGACCTCAATAAGGATAGAAAACCAGAAATTGTTATTTGTCA
>B570J29032_109957491_pt1 | contig 9972 bp, 11 predicted proteins | sample LakMenEpi16Nov12_FD_29032 | JGI IMG/M metagenome (IMG submission 29032)
AGGTGAGAAGCCGATTGCCGAATTCAACCCAGGCATGAAAGGCGCCTTCGGCTTGGCCCGGAACGGGGGTGAGTGAGTCGTAGGTGCACTCAGGCCAGGTGGGACATCCCATCCCTGACTCAGTGACCCGGACAGTTCCGCCGGTGAGGACGAGTACCCCCTGAAGAAAAAGAAGAAGGCGAGTCGCCGGGGTCAGTAGGCGAGATGCAATCATGAGCGTAAGACTACCCGCGTGAGAGCTCGAAAGGCGTGGTTAAAGTAGCGGGCGGAGTTGAATTACGACACACTACTGTTGTGAAAATCGACGAGGCTGGAACCCGCAATGCGGTGGCTCGCTCCATCCTCGAAAATGGCCCCTCTACAGCGGTTCAGATTGGGGAGCGGCTAAGCCTTACTCCGGCTGGAGTTCGGCGCCACCTCGATCTCCTCATTGAAGATGGCATTCTCGAGGCGCGCGAGCCTCACATTGCCCTAACGCGTGGCAGAGGAAGGCCATCCAAGGTTTTCATAATGACTGACGAAGGTCGAGAGAAGTTCGAGCATTCATATGATGATCTTGCAGTTGCTGCATTGAAGTTTATTTCCGCACGTGAAGGTGCGCACCTCGTTGCGGAATTCGCGCAATCTCGTGCTGATGAGATCGGTCGTAAAGCTATTCCGATTTTGGCTAAGGCAAAAAATAAGAGTGCTGCTCTTGCAGATTTTCTTACCGAAGAAGGTTATGCAACAACCGTTACATCTCGTGGGCACGGTGAAGGGCGTCTGGGCGAAGAAATTTGTCAACATCATTGTCCAATCGCACATGTGGCATCAGAATTTCCACAACTGTGCGAAGCAGAGACAGAGTTGTTCTCTCAACTTCTCGGTACTCACGTCCAACGATTGGCGACTATCGCCCATGGAGATGGCGTCTGTACAACATTTGTACCTCAAAACCGCACCGCTCAAGTTAAATCCAATCAAGAACGACAACTAACGTCTGGAAAGGCGCAATCATGACCACATCACATCCTGAACTCGATGGACTCGGAAATTACGAATACGGATGGTCCGATGGCAATGACGCAGGTACTAATGCAAAACGCGGTCTCAGCGAGGACGTCGTTCGCGACATTAGCGCCAAAAAGTCAGAGCCACAGTGGATGCTTGATCTGCGCCTTAAGGGATTAGATCTTTTCTATAAGAAACCAATGCCATCATGGGGCTCAGATCTATCTGGAATTTTCTTCGACACGATCAAATACTTTGTGCGCTCCACTGAAAAGCAGGCAGCGACATGGGAAGACTTGCCAGAGGAAATCAAGAATACTTATGACCGTCTCGGAATCCCTGAGGCAGAGAAGCAACGTTTAGTTTCTGGTGTTGCTGCGCAATACGAGTCAGAAGTTGTCTATCACTCTATTCGTGAAGATCTCGAAGCTCAAGGAGTCATATTTCTTGATACAGATACCGCGCTCAAGCAACACCCAGAGCTATTCAAAGAGTATTTCGCAACAGTTATTCCAGTGGGAGATAACAAGTTTGCAGCGCTCAATACCTCAGTATGGTCAGGTGGTTCATTCATCTACGTACCAAAGGGCGTACATGTAGATATTCCATTGCAGGCGTACTTCCGTATTAATACAGAGAATATGGGTCAGTTCGAACGCACTTTGATTATTGCCGATGAAGATTCTTATATTCACTACGTCGAAGGTTGTACTGCTCCAATCTACAAGTCTGATTCTTTGCACTCTGCGGTTGTAGAGATCATTGTTAAGAAGGGTGCACGTGTTCGTTACACAACCATTCAAAACTGGTCGAACAATGTTTATAACCTCGTAACCAAGCGCGCTATCTGTGAAGAAGGCGCAACAATGGAATGGGTAGATGGAAATATCGGTTCAAAAGTAACCATGAAGTACCCGGCTGTTCTTTTGATGGGCCCACATGCCAAGGGTGAGACACTCTCTCTCGCATTTGCAGGTCCTGGTCAACACCAGGATTCTGGGGCAAAGATGGTTCACGCCGCTCCATACACATCTTCATCTGTTATCTCAAAGTCTGTAGCACGTGGTGGAGGTCGCACTTCCTATCGCGGGTTAGTTCAGATTCAAGAAGGCGCTCATCACTCAGCAAGTACGGTCAAATGTGATGCGCTACTTGTTGACACAATCTCACGCTCTGATACCTATCCTTATGTTGACATCAGAGAAGATGATGTTTCAATGGGTCACGAGGCAACTGTCTCTAAAGTTTCAGATGATCAGCTCTTCTACTTGATGTCTCGCGGTCTCACCGAAGATGAAGCGATGGCGATGATTGTTCGTGGATTTATCGAGCCAATTGCTCGCGAACTTCCAATGGAATATGCCCTAGAACTCAATCGACTCATTGAGCTTCAGATGGAAGGGGCAGTTGGTTAATGTCTGCCCTTCAATCAAATCTGCTTGAAAACCACACGCCAACTGGGCGCGAAGAAGCTTGGCGCTTTACACCGCTCAAACGACTTGGCGGTTTACACGATGGCACTGCCTCTGTAGATACCCGTCACTCATTGGTGATTCATGAGGGGCTAGAGCAAGGAGTGACCTTCATCTATGGCGCCCTTACTACTGCCTCACCAAGTAGTGACTCGATTGTTAATCGCATTCGCAACTTCACTGAAGAAGGTTCAGTTCTTTCTATCGCGAAGAATTCGATTGTTTCAAAGCCTATTCGCTTAAGCCGTAACACGGGGTCGCTTCAATCTGCAGAATTTTCGCGTGCGCAGATTCATGTAGGCGAGCACGCGGTTGCAACGGTTATCCTCGAAAATACTGGAGATACCCATCTGGCTGAGGATCTAGAAATCATTCTCGCGCCGGGTGCGACTCTGACATTTATCTCACTCCAAGAGTGGGATAGCAAGAGCATCTATGCGGCTACCCATAAAGCGATCGTGGGAAGAGATGCAACGCTAAAGACAATCCATGTCACTATCGGTGGTGATGTTGTTCGCATTCTGCCGACTGTTGAATTTGCCGGACCAGGCGCCAGTGCTGACTTACAAGGCGTCTATTTTGCAACAGCAGGCCAATTCTTCGAACATCGCATGCATGTTGATCACGCTGTTCCACAAGCAAAGTCGAATGTAAATTACAAAGGTGCATTAGCAGGGGAGAAGGCTCACACTGTTTGGATTGGAGATGTGTATATCCGTGCAGCTGCAGAGGGCACAGATACCTACGAACTCAATCGAAATCTCATTCTTACAGATGGCGCGCGAGCGGATTCTGTTCCAAACCTAGAGATTGAAACAGGCGAAATTGTCGGAGCAGGACATGCTTCAACGACAGGTCGCTTTGATGATGAGCAGCTCTTCTATTTGATGTCTCGCGGTATCAATGAATCAGATGCGCGCCGTCTCGTTGTCCGGGGCTTCTTTAATGAAGTTATTTCTCTCATTGGTGATGAAGTAATTCAAGAGCGCTTGATGTCGCGAATCGACAATGAGCTTGAGAAGGCGGGTAAGTAATGTCTGATATTTCATTTGCATCTCTTGCCGACGGAAAACCTGTGCGCATTGAGAAAGATGGTGAATCCATCTGTGTAGCTCGCATTGGCGATGAAGTCTTCGCTATCGGAGACACTTGCAGTCACTCTGATGCATCTCTTGCCGAAGGCGATATCACTGATTTCAAGATTGAATGCTGGCTACATGGCGCAGAGTTCGATCTTCGTACCGGCGAGGCGCTCACACCGCCGGCCACAGCACCTGTTCAGAAATATTCAGTAAGCGTTGACGGAGACTCCGTCACGATTGAGAAGTAGTGGAGTCCACAATGAGTACTTTAGAAATTCGTAATCTTAAAGTTTCTGTAACAACCGAGCAGGGCGATAAAGAAATCCTCAAGGGTGTAGATCTCACCATCAAGTCAGGTGAAACACACGCAATCATGGGGCCTAATGGTTCTGGTAAATCAACTCTCGCATACTCAATCGCGGGACATCCTAAATACACAATTACCGATGGCACAGTCACACTTGATGGTGTTGATGTTCTTGAAATGACTGTAGATGAGCGCGCAAAGGCAGGACTCTTCCTTGCTATGCAATACCCAGTCGAGGTTCCTGGAGTTTCAGTCTCCAATTTTCTCCGCACTGCAGCGACAGCACTTCGGGGTGAAGCTCCAAAGCTTCGCGAGTGGGTCGGGGAAGTAAAGGCAGCGATGGAATCACTCAAGATTGATCCAACTTTTGCTGCTCGTAATGTCAACGAAGGTTTCTCTGGCGGCGAGAAGAAGCGTCACGAGATCATGCAACTTGAACTCCTTAAGCCAAAGTTTGCAATCCTTGATGAGACAGATTCAGGGCTCGATGTAGATGCACTTCGTATTGTCTCTGAAGGTGTTGTCCGAGCAAAAGAGGCCAACAATCTCGGAGTGCTTTTAATTACTCACTACACCCGCATCTTGCGATACATCCAACCTGATTTTGTACATGTTTTTGCAGCAGGTCGAGTTGTAGAACAAGGTGGACCAGAGCTTGCCGAGAAGCTTGAAGCGAACGGTTATGCGGAGTACGTGAGCGCATAAATATGTCCTTTGATCCAGTAGCTATCCGTCGCGATTTTCCAATCTTTGAACGGAAGATTCGCGACGGAAAGCGCTTGGTCTACCTAGATTCGGGTGCAACTAGTCAGAAGCCGCAAAGTGTTATCGATGCCGAAATTGATTTCTATCGATTGCACAATGCTGCCGCTCATCGTGGCGCGCACCAACTGGCAGAGGAAGCAACAGATATCTATGAGGGTGCCCGCGAGAGTGTAGCCAGGTTTATCGGAGCTGAAACCGATGAAGTTATCTTTACGAAGAGTGCGACGGAGTCACTAAACCTTGTTGCATATGCGATGGGTAATGCATCTGTGGGTAACCGCTTTCATCTAAAAAAAGGTGATGAAATAGTTGTGACCGAGATGGAACACCACGCCAATCTGATTCCTTGGCAACAACTCGCGGCCCGCACTGGCGCAACTCTTAAATGGTTTGAAGTTACCCCCGAAGGTCGTCTTGATCTCTCGAGAATAGATTCTTTGATTAATGAGAATGTAAAGGTTGTAGCTCTTACCCATCAATCTAATGTTCTGGGAACTATCGCTCCGCTTGAGCAGATTGTTAAGAAGGCACATTCAGTCGGCGCAGTTGTTGTCCTTGATGCATGTCAATCTGTTCCACATATGAAGGTAGATGTGAAGGCGCTAGATATCGACTTTATGGCCTTCTCCGGACATAAAATTTTAGGCCCAACTGGTATCGGTGTTTTCTGGGGGAAGGCTGATCTGCTCGCAGAACTCCCACCTTTCTTAACGGGAGGATCGATGATTGAGAGCGTCACTATGGAGTCTGCAACATGGGCACCTGCGCCACGTAAATTTGAAGCTGGCGTTCCAAATATGGCGCAAGCAGCGGGATTAGGTGCAGCTATTTCATACATTGAAAATATTGGTATAGATGCAATTCATAAACATGAGATTGTTCTAACGGATTATTTGCTCGAAAATTTGCTTGAAGTTCCGCGCCTGAAAGTAATTGGACCACTCGATACGAAAGATCGTGGAGCTGCCATCTCATTTACATTTGGTGACATCCACCCACACGACCTAGGTCAGTATCTGGATAGCCAAGGAATCGCAGTTCGTACCGGACACCATTGCGCATGGCCGCTCAATCGAAAGATGGGCGTGCAGTCAACGACTCGGGCATCTCTCTATCTCTATAACACCATTGAAGATTGCGATGATTTGATAGCAGGTATCCACGGCGCAGCGAAATACTTTGGTGCATGATGCAGCTAGATAATCTCTATCAGGAAGTAATTCTTGACCACTACAAAAATCCGCAAAATAAGGTGCTAGACCCTAATTCGGATATCCAGGTACATCATGTCAATCCAAGTTGCGGCGATGAAGTCACGTTGGGAGTAATCCTGGATGGCGACAAAGTTAGGTCGATTACCTGGGAGGGAGTCGGTTGCTCAATCTCTCTGGCGAGTACTTCTATCGCAAGTGATTTGTTGACAGGGAAGACACTTGAGCAAGCCCGCAGCATCTCGGATGAATTTTTAGAACTCATGCAAAGTAAGGGCTCCGTTGAGGGTGACCCAGAAATTCTTGAGGATGCCGTTGCTCTCGCTGGAGTTTCAAAGTACCCAGCGCGAATCAAGTGCGCTTTGCTAGGTTGGATGGCGTTTAAGGATGCATCTCTTCAAGCAGAAGCAAAGAAAGCGAAGTAGGATAAGACTATGACCGCAAAGGTAGATGATGTAACAGAGGCAATGAAGGATGTTGTTGATCCTGAGCTCGGAATCAATGTAGTCGATCTCGGTTTGATCTATGACATCATGGTTGATGAGAGCAATATTGCAGTTCTTAATATGACTTTAACTTCCGCAGCTTGCCCTCTTCAGGATGTGATTGAAGATCAAACGCGCCAAGCGTTAGAGCCGCTGGTAGATGATGTACGAATCAATTGGGTATGGATGCCACCATGGGGTCCAGATAAGATTTCCGATGATGGTCGCGAACAACTTCGCGCTCTCGGTTTTACCGTCTAATTTTTTTAGATGTAGCAACTAATGTCACAACATGCCGCATGGATGACCATGCGCTCGATGACTGCAGATCAGTCGGTTAAGTCGCAGAAACTTAAAGAGGGTACGCTGCGTCGGATTGCATCGTACGCAAAGCCTTATAAGAAATATATAGCCTTTTTCTTGGCAACAGTTGTTATCGATGCGTTGCTCATTGTCTCGACACCACTTTTGCTACGCAAGCTCATTGATGATGGTGTGATTCCAAAGAACGGTGCACTGATCACCGAACTTGCCCTATTGGTGGGGTTCTTGGCAGTCTTAGATGCTGCCTTTAACATCGCAGGACGCTGGTTCTCCTCGCGCGTTGGCGAAGGTTTGATATATGACCTACGTTCACAGCTCTTCACACATGTGCAGCGACAATCAGTTGCTTTCTTCACTCGCACCCAAACAGGGGCACTCATCTCACGGCTTAATTCTGATGTGATTGGCGCGCAACAAGCATTTACCTCAAGCCTTGCAGGGGTTGTCAGCAACGTAATTAGCTTGGTCTTGGTTGCAGGAACCATGGCTTATCTCTCGTGGCAGATAACTTCAATCTCGCTTTTATTGCTTCCTCTCTTTATCTATCCTACAAAGTGGGTAGGGCGCAGAATCCAAGCCCTTACCCGCGAATCCTTTGATCTCAATGCAAAGATGTCGAGCACCATGACAGAGCGCTTTAATGTCTCTGGAGCAATTCTGGTATCACTCTATGGCGACCCTGCGAAGGAATCGAAATCTTTCTCAACTCGAGCCCGCAAAGTTGCAGATATAGGGATTAAGACGGCGATGCTCAACCGTCTCTTCTTTATATCTCTTACTAGCGTTGCAGCCGTTGCAACTGCAATCGCATATGGAGTTGGTGGTCATCTGGCGCTAGATGGTTCCTTAACGGTGGGAACCCTATTGGCACTGACCGCTCTTTTGGCACGACTTTATGGACCTCTCACCGCTCTCTCGAATGTTCGAGTAGATGTGATGACCTCACTCGTTTCTTTTGAAAGAATCTTTGAAGTACTAGATCTTCAGCCGATGGTTAAAGAACGCCCTGGAGCTAAAGTTCTAGAGGCAAAGCCAGCGTCAATCGAAATTAGGGACGTTCACTTTGCATATCCGAAAGCTGATGAGATTTCTTTGGCTTCATTAGAATCTGTCGCAAAGACCGAATTAGTTGAGAGCGGCGAGATTCTCAAAGGAATTTCTTTCTCAGCAGAACCCGGAACATTGACGGCAATTGTTGGGCCATCAGGTGCTGGTAAGACGACTTTCTCAGCGCTGCTACCAAGACTTTATGATGTTACATCAGGGGCAATTGAGATTAACGGTGAGGACATTCGAAACTTCACTCTTCAATCTCTGCGAGATCGTATTGGTGTCGTTGCGCAAGACCCACACCTCTTCCACGAAAGCATTGCCGAGAATCTCAAATATGCAAAGCCCGATGCAACTGAAGAAGAGATGATTCAGGCATGTAAGTCAGCTCAAATCTGGACAATGATCTCCGCTCTACCAAACGGACTTGAAACCATGGTCGGCGAGAGAGGGCATCGATTATCTGGGGGAGAGAAGCAACGATTAGCGATTGCTCGCATGATGCTCAAGGCCCCATCTATTGTCATTTTAGATGAAGCTACCGCGCATCTTGATTCAGAGAACGAGGAACTTGTTCAAGAAGCTTTAAAGGTCGCTCTACAGGGGCGAACCTCAATCGTCATCGCACACCGTTTGAGCACCATCATGAACGCAGATCAGATCCTGGTCATGAATGACGGTGTAATCGTTGAAAGAGGAAAGCATTCAGAGTTGATGAGCTCATCAGGCTTGTACTCCGAGCTCTTTTCGCGGCAAGACCTCACGACGAATTAAATATCTTCCATAGATCACCAACCCACCAAATAAAACCCATTGCAACGCGTAGGCAAAGTGCGGGCCATCACTGAGCTCAGGAAGTTGCGCAGGCACATCTGGGGTAAGTGTTGGATCTGAACCATTAACGAGATCCAGATAAAAATCAGAATCAATTCCGCTCACCTTATTTGTTGAACGTGCATTGGCCTCTGAAATAAGTCCGGTACCAGTTGATGGAAGTGCGAAGAAGTTACCTTGTGGCAACGATGTATCAAGTCGCAATCTGCCAGTAATTCGAACTTGGCCTTCTGGGAGTGCGGGAATTTCTGGTTGCTCTAATGCAGTTGCACCAGCCTGTACCCAACCGCGATCCACCCAAAACTTCTCTCCACTAGCAGAAGTAAATGCGGTAAGAACTTCGAATCCATATTTACCTTCAAAGTATCTATTGCGCAGCAGGATTTGTTGCTTTGGGTCAAAAGTTCCCAGAGCTGAAATCTCGCGCCACTCATGAGCAACAGGCGCTCTTGATGCGGTTTCTAGTTCTACAGGGGGGAGAGTGGTTTGAGCCTTAATGAGATCGTTGCGTTCGTGCCTATCTACGCCGCGGTGGTATTGCCATTGGCTTGCCCAAAGACAACCTGCGATTAGAACAAGCGCAACGGCGCTCTTGAAAAGCGAATAGCTCTCTTTATTCGATGCCACGAGGTCTCTTTGTGAGCAGATTTGCTCCCGGAATAATTGTTTCTCGTCCGGCATTGGCCACCACTACGGCAACGTAAGGAAGAACCATTGCACCGGCTAGTGCGAACCAGCGATAAGGACTAGGGAGAACAACAGTGAGAAGAAAACAAACTGTTCGGATGATCATTGATATTAGATAGCGTCGTTGCCTAGCCGCGAGATCCGTGCTGAGTCTTTTTGGAGCAGAGGTGATATCGAAGCTCTCCACTGATGTGGACTCAGAATCTGCAGAACGGCGATTTCTACCCATATGAGAAGAGTATGAGTCATTCTTGGTAAAAGCGCGCCGAAATGGCTCGGCAATCATGAGAAAAAAGGGAGATACGCGAAAGTAGCAAGGTACTTTGCTCTCATGGCAGATATCGCTCGTGAAGCTCCGGCCCTAGCCTTGGTTACAGGAGGCAACCGTGGCATAGGTCTTGAAATCGCACGCGCACTAACCGCGGCAGGCTTTAGAACAGTCATTACCTATAGAAGCGGAACCCCGCCAGAGGGTTTTGATGCAGTCGTCATGGATGTCACATCAACCGAATCAGTTGATGCGGCATTTGAACAAATAGAGAGAGAATTCGGTACGCCAGAGATTATTGTGGCAAATGCCGGAATAACTAAAGATGGACTCGTCTTGCGTATGAGCGAAGATGACTTTGAAAGCGTGATCGATGCAAACCTCACTGGAGCATTTCGTGTGACCAAGCGAGCCACTAAAGGTCTGCTCAAATTAAAGCGAGGCAGGATCATATTTATCGGCTCAGTTGTCGGCTCAGTTGGTGCAGCTGGTCAAGT
>B570J29032_109957485_pt1 | contig 9963 bp, 5 predicted proteins | sample LakMenEpi16Nov12_FD_29032 | JGI IMG/M metagenome (IMG submission 29032)
TTTCGCTAACAACTCATTCCATAGATGACTTTGAAAAGCTGCCAGATAAAGACTGCGTAGATCATGCCGAATCACCGTAAGTGCGACGCGGAAATCTTTGGGATTGCGCAGCAAGACTTCGGCAATTTGCCGCCGATGCGAACGGTCTAACTTGCGCGATAACAGTGCCCAATCTCCCCAATGCTCCTGCAGGATCGTTTTCTGTTCTCGCTCTCGAGGTCGATCATGCTCATTAAAGTCTGCGATCGCCAGCCACAACGCCCGTTCGTAATCTCCTCGACACCAAGGCTCTGCGCAAAATTGCCGGCTTTGCCCCAGAGATCCAAACCGTTGATCATCGAAATAATTAGGAACACCAGTCTCGCGACATCGCTCCATCGCTGCGATCAGAGTCGGCCGATGAGTGGGGTCTATTCCACGCAGGGTTATCTGAAAACGATTACAGCGAATATCTTGCGATGAGAAAGCCCGCGGAGCTTGTCCGAGATACTGCAGATTAAAAGACTTCTGCAGTAAGTTTCCTGCTGGACCGTCTTTTATGGTCAGGAATTGAGCGGTTTTGGCGTGCTTATCCTTCAAACCGCCAAAACCAATTTGCTGTTCGTGCAAATGCCACGCTTCTGCGATTGCCTGCACCGCCTCAAGCGTACCGATATGCTCCTTGCTAAGTCGATACAGCGCGAACGGGCCGGACGAAGAGGTGAAATCGGTCACCTCTTCGACCTGAAAATCTTCCGGAAGGCTCTTGAGCTTCATAATCGAAATTCTCAATCACCGGTCATCCGGTTGATTCATAAGCTTGAAATGGGGGCTGTGGATTAAGTCGCAGGGGGGGCAGGTAGAGCAGGGGCTTCCTCAGCATCCTTTTCGATTGGAACCCGTACAATTGCTGCTACAGTGTCCCCTTCATCTAAGGACATAATCCTTACACCTTGGGTATTGCGCGAAATGATGCTGACTTCCTTAGCTGCGACGCGTTGAATTTTTCCGCGAGACGTCATCATCAGCAATTCATCTTCATCGGTCACCGGTGCGACACCAATTACACGGCCATTGCGTTTGGTCGTCTTGATATCAATCACGCCTTTACCACCACGGCGCTGAGTGCGGTAAGTATTTGCCGAGCCGAGTTCATCGCCATTGTCACCGTTGGTCACATCGCTTGCAGGATCGGTAGCGACTGCTTCGGTTGCATCGGCCTCACCATTTTCGGCAACTTCGCCTTCATCGGCAGCTGGTGCCAGAGTTTCCCCTGCGCCGAAGTAGGTTCGCTTGCCATAACCATTCTCACACAGCGTAAGCAGAGTCGCCGAAGGATCCGCAACAACCATGCCAACCACAGTATCATCCTTGGTAAGCGAGATTCCCTTCACGCCGGAAGTGTTACGTCCCATGGGACGCGCATCGCTTTCCTGGAATCGGATTGCCATACCACGTGCAGTCGACAGGATGATTTGGTCATTAGGTTTGGTAACAACCACATCAACCAATTCATCATCTTCGCGCAATTTGATCGCAATGATGCCACCCTTCTTTGGACGACTGTAATCTTCCAAAGGAGTTTTCTTGACGATACCTTTCCGAGTCGCCATTAACAGGAAGTGTCCTTCGAGATTGAAGTCTCGAACCGGCACGCATTCCATGATCTTTTCTTCAGGTGCCAAGTTCAGCAGATTGATCACAGCGCGACCGCGACTGTCTCGACCCATTTGCGGTAAGTCATACACCTTCTGCCAATAAACTTTACCCTGACTGGTAAAGAACAGTAGGTACGCATGCGTGCTGGCTACGAACAGATGCTCAATTGGATCTTCATCTTCGCTCTTAGCACCGCTGATGCCTTTACCGCCGCGACGTTGTGCTCGATATGTGGTGGCAGGAGTTCGCTTGATGTAGCCACGATGACTGATGGTTACCACCATCGTCTCTTCGTTGATAAGGTCCTCGAGGTTGTAATTACCCAGTTCCTCACCGCTAATTTCGGTTCTGCGTTCATCACCGAATTTCTTGGCGATCTCTTCAAGTTCACCTCGGATGATTTGCTCGATCTTGGATTGATTACCGAGAATATCAAGCAAGTAAAGGATTTCGTCGAGCAATTGCGAGTGCTCGTCGGAGAATCGCTTTTGCTCAAGGTTAGCGAGTTGTCCCAGCGCAAGTTTCAGAATTGCATCGGCCTGCACACTGGTGAGTCGGTACTCTTCGGCTTCTCCTCCACGCTCTCTGGTGAATTCGCCATAGCCCCTTTCGCCCAAGGCGCGAGAAAGCATTGACGCGGGACAAGCAAATCCCATCAGTCGCTGCTTGGCTTCCTGCTGAGACTGACTGCTTCGAATGATGCGGATGATTTCATCGATATCCGCCATCGCGATGAGCAACCCTTCCACCACATGCTTACGTCGTCGTGCGCGAAGCAATAAGAACTGAGATCTTCGGCGTATCACCGTGACTCGGTGTCGCAAAAATTCCTGCAGTAACTCTTTGAGATTCAATTCGCGCGGCTTACCGTCGACCAGCGCGAGAAAGATCATCGAGAAGGTGTCTTGCAAGGGAGAGAACTGGTAAAGCTGGTTGAGAACAACTTCCGGATCATGTCCCTGCTTGATTTCGATCACCAATCGAACGGGCTCTTTCAAATCGCTCTCATCGCGAATGCCTGAAATACCCTTGATCCGCTCTTCACTGACAAGCGATGCAATACGTTCGATAACCCTATCACGGAATTGTTGGAAGGGTATTTCCGAAACCACGATTCTTGATCTGCGTTTATCTTCTTCGATCTTCGCGCGTGCTCGAATCACAATGGTACTTCGCCCCGTCAGATAAGCTTGGCGAATTCCCCCACGACCGCAGATCGTCCCGCCTGTTGGGAAATCGGGCCCAGGAATAATTTCCATCAGTTCGTGCACAGTGACTTGTGGATCATCGATCACGCGGATCATCGCTGAGCAAACTTCTCGCAAATTATGCGGAGGAATGCTCGTCGCCATACCAACAGCGATCCCCGATGCACCGTTGACCAGCAAGTTCGGGAACTTCGATGGCAACACGACAGGTTCCGTTCGACGTTGGTCATACGTCGGAACCATATCGACCGTATCTAAATCCAAATCATCCAGCATCATTGCGGCTGGAGCCGACAATCGCGCTTCGGTGTATCGCATCGCAGCAGCTGGTAGACCGGCAATCGATCCAAAGTTCCCCTGCTTGTCGATCAAGACGTGGCGCATATTCCATTCCTGCGCCATACGAACCAGTGTTGGATAAATAACCGCCTCACCGTGCGGATGATAGTTACCGCTGGTATCGCCGGAGATCTTAGCGCACTTCACTCGAGATGACGTAGGGCGTAGACTCAAGTCGTTCATCGCCACCAAAATTCGCCGCTGACTCGGTTTCAATCCATCGCGAACATCCGGCAGCGCGCGACTGACAATAACGCTCATCGCGTACGTCAGATAACTATCCCTTAACTCATCTTCAATCGGCTGATCGATCAATCGATCGCCAATCGGCGGCTTGCCGATCGAGCCTCCATCTATACCGTCGTTACCGTCACCAGAAGTCGGCTCATCAGGGGGGATATTAGACAAGCTATTTTCCTTTCCAACCTATTCTTTCGAGACCATTTCGAACGCCGTCAGAATACCATATTTTGACTTTGCCCACAATCGGCCTAGCGATCCCCAGCAACGCCATAAGTCATTATATAGCATGCACTTGCGACACCGGTCCAAATTGCAGAAATAAGCCATGGAAGAATCGACGAGAAAGGGCCTTTCGATGGCCGCTAACGCGCTTCAATAACGCCTTCTATCCAGCGTCGCGGAACCCCAAGTTCCCAGCCTTTCTTTTCGCGACTATCTAGCGAAATGGGCTGGTTGTCCCCCATCAAGAAATAGCCCTTTAACTCCCGCTCCAATGGTTCTTGTCGCGCGGATTCTCGGGCTGCTGAGCGAAAGTAGATATCTCGATAGAGCCGTTTTTGTTCCCACTGAAGCTCACCTCGATGAGCGATTAACCAAAGTGTGTTAGACCAGAGCGCAGTAGGTGTTGACTTGGAATCAACATTTTCCAACACCGCTTCGCTCGCAGCAACTTCCTCCCGCAATTCTCCTGACCTTCTCCCTTGAGCATCTTCCACAAAGAGGCGACTCCATAATCGATTATCACAACAAGCAACTATCCAGCGTAAACGCACCATCGCTTGACGCTGTTCAACATTTTTTGCCTTGCGAATCTTCAAAGATTTACCACCCAACTCCAACGAATCACTTCGCCAGCGCAACTCCCAAAGACGCGATCGCTGCAGCAAGCCTGACTCTAAATCACCATCGCGATCGTCCGGTGATGCTTGACCTGTACTCGCTGGTCGAAACAACTCCAGCGTACCCTCACCGGCTATTTGAAACTCCAATTCAAGAATCGTATCTGAGGTGCGCCACAGTGGCCCACTGTAAGCTGGATCGGCCGACATCCAATCGGTCAATGGATCTACCTTTCCTGCGCGAGAAGCATCTTCGACTGCAGTTTCCGCTTGGCTCCCGCTGGGCCTCCAAGGCTCTTGGTGTCGATAGTAAATCCACTTTCTTTCATCCCCCTCGATCTCCAAACTCGGCCAACGACTCTCGAACGTTTTCGAAGAATCATCGTGCACCAGAACCTTGGTCTGCCACAAATCTTCCAAGGATCTCTCGATTCGCTCTTCATTAATCCAGACATCTCCCTGAAAGATCTTGATCTTTTCACCTGGTAAACCGATGACACGCTTGATGACTCGCAGCGGTTCATCGGGTTCGCGAACCAACACGACGTCCCAACGCTTTACCGTTCCAACTTCTCGATATTCCACGTCATCTCCAGGTCGCTGCTGAACCTGCTGCGTTGCTATCGCTTGCGCGCAGTTGCCACAAAAAATCCGCGGCGCCGGAAACGACTCGTCCGCAAATCGATTCACATAACCACACTCTTGGCAAATCAATTGATAATGTTTTCCAAACCAAGTTGGCGCCATAGAATTGCCAAACACCCGAGCCGTCTTCAGCTTTCCATTTCCTTGCTCAAGCGACGAATCTCGCGAGTCTAAGATGCGAATCATCAAGTAGATGAACAGCCCACCGACCAGCAGGGCGAGAATTGGCTTGAACCAACTACCAAACGAACGATCGAGTCTGCCGTAGGGTCGAGTCTCCGCCATGAGTAGTTGTTCGTCGCAGAAAAGGGTTAGCTCTGTAGACCATGGATGAAAAGATGCATCTTAACGTTTTTGCAACCACTGCGCTGAATCCAACAGGGATCTAAATCTGCCGTCGCAAAATCAATTCTCTCAACATAAACGTAAATAGGTTGGTCGCTCATCAACACTAAGCCATTTCTCGAATCGATCATCGCACCTACCCATCTTCCAACCAAGCGATCGCAAGAACATCGAGGTAATTACGAAAGCGACAGATCCAACTGCGCAAGCCATCAGCGCCGCTGGATCTGATCGCGCGGAATTTGTTTTCTTTTCCATCGATCCGCCGATCCGCTTGCTTGGTCGATAACAATACCGTCCCCAAGTTACAGGCTGACTTCGCGCCGGCTTTCCTCACGATTCCAAAAGGCTTTCAGCAATCCGCTATCAACGATCAGAAATCCCTGCGATCTCTCGCTAAAACATCGGTCTAAGAAACTGTCCTACACTCCTTCCCTTGACATCCTTGGCATGACCTGACAAACTTTTACTTCAATAAGTTTTATTTAATCTTTCGACTTCCGCAATTAGATTTACTTATACTAAACTTCTTTCGTTCAGCTGGAAGGTCATTTGATCCGATGCGAACAAGGAATGAATTGGCAGGTAGTCGAGTCAACGAATCAAGGCTTGGAAGTTTCATGACATCAGCGAACTCCTCGGGCAGCAATCAACCTCGGACCATGTTTCAAAAGATTTGGGACGACCATGTCGTTCTCGCGGAACCTGGTAAGCCGACAATTTTGTATATCGATTTGCAGTTGGTGCACGAAGTGACCAGTCCGCAAGCGTTTGAGGGATTGCGAATTGCGGGACGCAAAGTACGTCAGCCATCGCGGACCATTGCGACTCCTGACCATAACGTGCCGACCACGGACCGCGGATTGCCGATCGCTGATCCCATCTCGCGACAACAGGTCGATACGCTTCGAGCCAATTGCCAAGAGTTCGGCATTCGGATGTATGACCTCAACGATCCAAACCAAGGGATCGTTCACATCATCGGACCTGAGTTGGGTTACACACAACCTGGGATGACCATTGTCTGCGGTGATAGTCACACGGCAACGCATGGTGCTTTTGGAAGCTTAGCTTTCGGTATCGGCACCAGCGAAGTGGAACATGTCCTGGCCACTCAGACATTACTTCAGTACAAACCCAAAACGATGGAGCTCCGTATCGATGGAGCTTTGGCTGCAGGTGTGACTGCAAAGGATTTGATTCTGTATTTGATCGGTAAGCTCACGACCTCAGGAGGAACCGGTTATGTGCTTGAATACACAGGTGAAGCGATTCGCAATTTGAGCATGGAAGAGCGAATGACCGTTTGCAACATGTCGATCGAAGCTGGTGCTCGCGCCGGGATGATTGCCCCGGATGAAAAGACCATCGACTATCTTCGCGGGCGTCCATTTGCGCCAAAGGACTTTGAAGCTGCTGCCGCGCGTTGGCGACAGCTACCGAGTGATGTTGGCGCTCAATACGACTCTGTGCAAATCTTTAAAGGGGCCGATATCGAACCTCAAGTCACCTGGGGAACCAATCCAGGCCAAGTGATTTCTATCGGGGGACGCATCCCCAAGCCAACCGACTTCGCAGACCCTACCGAACAAAAGTCTACAGCACAGGCGCTAGAGTACATGGGACTTCAAGGCGGAGAGCCACTCACTTCAGTTCATCTCCAACGTGTCTTCATCGGCTCTTGCACCAACGCACGCATCGAGGATCTTCGAGCAGCTGCCAAAGTAGTCAAGGGTTATCGAGTCAACGATAAAGTACATGCTATGGTGGTTCCAGGAAGTGGATTGGTCAAACGCGAAGCGGAATCCGAAGGGCTAGATCGCATCTTCAAAGAAGCTGGATTCGAGTGGCGCGAAGCGGGCTGCAGCATGTGCCTTGCGATGAATCCAGATCGCTTGGAGCCAGGGGAACGCTGCGCTTCGACGAGCAATCGAAATTTTGAAGGTCGACAGGGACGTGGCGGAAGAACTCATCTGGTATCGCCCGCAATGGCAGCTGCTGCAGCGCTAACAGGGCGATTTACCGATATTCGCCAATGGGACTATCGATCGTAAATAGTTTTTTTTCACAAGGCCGATCGAGACTCGTTGGTAGCCAATCAACAGTATCGATCCGTTAGCCTCCACTTAGACACCAATATTAATCAACCTACAAGCTATTCAGATAGAGACGCCAGATGCAGCCTTTTACAACTCATACCGGATTAGTTGCGACGCTCGATCGAGCCAATGTCGATACCGATCAGATAATTCCAAAACAGTTTCTAAAACGAATCGAACGCACAGGCTTCGGTCAATTTTTGTTTTTCGATTGGCGTTTTCTCGAAGATGGAAAGCCCAATCCCGAATTTGAGCTGAATCAACCTAAGTTTCAAGGTGCGACCGTTTTGGTAGCTCGCCGGAATTTTGGCAGCGGTTCAAGTCGCGAACATGCGGTCTGGGCTCTGTCGGATTATGGTTTCCGCGCAGTACTAGCCCCATCATTTGCTGATATCTTTTACAGCAATTGTTTCAAAAATGGTTTGTTACCAATCCCACTTTCGGAAGAAACAATCGAGACGATTTTCAATCGCCAAAAATCGACTCCTGGCTATCAGCTCACTGTCGATCTGGAAAGCTGCTCGGTCAGCGACAATCAGGGACTCAAGGCAAGCTTTGAAATCGAACCTTCGCGTCGTCATTGCATGCTGCATGGCTTGGACGATATCGGCTTGACGCTTCAAAACGAAGACAAGATCCTCGAGTATGAAAAAAGGCGAGGTATTGCAGTCGTCTGATTCTGGCCTCTTAACAGCCCCTACCCGAATCCCTATACAGGGCATGGCTTGTACAGGGCATGGCTTGATCGTTCTTGGGAATCCTTGAGGCGAAAACCCTTTCCGTTAAGCAGGGTGTTCCTTCATATGCTCTAAAAGCCGGGCATATGCTCTAAAAGCCGGGCATATTCTCTAGACGCCGGGGCAGTGGCATCCTGATACCCTTCTGGTTTCCCCCTTCTGCCCGCTGGTCCGGTTGTAAAACCCCCTGCCTAAGCGTTACATTCAAGCTTGAATCGAAATGTTTTTATTGTTGTGCCCGGAGGAATTTGACTATGAAACACATTGCCTGGTTCCATCCAAAGTCTGTTTGCAAATTACTCGCTATCGCTATCGGTAGCTTGATTTATACCCCCAATCTGCTTTTTGCTGCCGATGGTCAGGTGCCTGCTGGTTTACCGCCATTAACCGAGCCAGCCGATAATGCTTCTACCGAAGCAAAAATCGCTTTGGGTAAACAACTCTACTTTGATAAACGATTGTCGAAAGATAATTCGATCAGCTGTGCGACATGTCATGATCCAGCTAAGGGTTGGTCCAATGCGGAAGCGACTGCTGCTGGTGTAGGTGGATCCCGTGGTGGACGCAGCGCTCCCACCATCCTGAATTCGGCTTACCAGAAATTTCAGTTCTGGGACGGTCGCGCTGCTTCGCTGGAAGAACAGGCTTTGGGGCCTATTCAAAATCCTATCGAAATGAATCTACCTCTCGAGGAATTAGAATCACGGCTCAATCAAATCGAAGGTTATCGTCAACAATTTCAGACGGTCTTCGGTTCTGCTCCCAAGGCGGCCGATGTGGCCAAAGCGATCGCTGCTTTCGAAAGAACCGTGCTGACGGGCGATGCTCTTTACGATCGTTACAAGGCAGGAGATACAAACGCGCTCTCTGCGGACGCACAACAAGGGATGAAGCTTTTTTTTGGTAAGGCCAATTGTTCGGCTTGTCACAGCGGCGCGAATTTTACCGACAACGGCTTTCACAATATCGGTGTTGGCATGGATAAACCAGAGCCGGATCTCGGACGAGAGGTTCACAGTAAACTGCTAGGTGACCGCGGATCCTTCAAAACGCCAACCTTGCGCGATATTGCTCGCGGTGCACCCTACATGCACGATGGTCGATTCGCAACGCTTGAGGAAGTGATCGACTACTACGATAAAGGTGGAACCGCCAATGAATTTCTCGACGAAGAACTCTACGCTCTCAAGTTGACGCCTGAAGAGAAAAAAGCTCTGGCAACTTTCTTGCGTGAAGGTCTTGCTGGTGCCCGTTATCCCGACATCCAACCTCCAACCCTTCCCTAACTGTCACATCGATTTGTTTCTCTGTTTTTTCGATCAACAACAGGTCGTGTCCGTTGTCGGCACACGACCGTTTCCAAACCTTTTTCAAGGAGATTCGCAGTGAAAACTGTGCTTCAATTTTCGTTGCTTATGACTTTGCTGGCTGGCTTCAGCTTCGCTCAAGATCCCGCAGCCCCTCCGGCTGATAAACCTGCCGCTGAGCAACCCAAGGCTGAACAACCACCCGCTGAAGCTCCCAAGGCTGAAGCGAAACCCGAAGAAGCCAAACCACAGGAACCGAAGCCTGAAGAAAAACCAGCTGAACCGAAACCAGATCAGCCAAAGCCTGAAGAGCCTAAGCCAGAACCACCGAAGGTCGAAACTGCTTCTAAAGCAGACTCACCCAACGGCCCGCGAGTTTCCGTGGTCGTCGAAGGTTTGGATAACCCAGCAGGTATCGCCGTACAACCTGAAACCGGTGTCGTGTTCGTGGCTGACAGCGGTGCTCTGAGAATTGTAAAGATCGTCGATGGTAAGGTTGAACCGGTGATTACCGACTTCACCGCTGACATCTACGGCAAAGGACCTCAGTACTCGGTCGGCCC
>B570J29032_109957486_pt1 | contig 9963 bp, 9 predicted proteins | sample LakMenEpi16Nov12_FD_29032 | JGI IMG/M metagenome (IMG submission 29032)
CGATTGGTTGTATCTGGAATACCAAGATTAGCTGCACCAGCAGATCCACCAAAACCATTACCTTTGTGTGCTGCGAATGCATAGTCGAAGCTCAATGCTTGGAAAAATCCTGGTAATGGATTTCCGCAATCATCTACTCCGCCGCCTTTTACATTTCCGCACTCATCGGTCTTTTCTTTTTCAGTTCCATCACCAAGAATATTTAATCCTAAGTGAAGTGCTTCCGTTACTGCATCAGATGCACCAACTACGCCGTGAACTGTTCTGGTATTAATAAAACCATCAAGAGAGTCTTCACGAACTAAGCTCTTGTGGAATGTATTCCAGAGATCTTGTTGTCCTAAATCAGCAACTAAGAAAACTTTATCGCTTCCACTAGTTTCATTAGAACAAGGATCGGTTTTGCTGAACTTAAATACTTGTGTGTAATAAGCTTGGTCAACATAGGCATTCATTCTGGAGTCTTGTGCTCTACCAGTAAATGCACTGTTGTTACCTGGGCTGCTTCCATCAACGAATACATCGTTTAAAGCATTACCTGAAGTATGATAACCAGCGGTTCCTATACCACCATTACCACCATTCAATCTGATGTGCGCAATACCTTCACCTAAGTGATTTGATACATTGCCATCATCTGAAATCAAAACTGCATCCACGCCTAAACGTGCTCTGGTTCCCCAGGTTGCAGTATTGTTGCTGTCTGTTCCCCAGTCTGATTGAATGACATTAGTGATGTCACCACTGACTTTGATTTTATCAGTCCAGCTGGTTGAAACTTTTTCTTCTGTTTCAAGAGCGCTTACACGACCTTCTAAAGAAGCTAATCTATTACGAATAGCTGCTAATTCTTTGTCGTATTCATTGCTCAATTTGCCGATTGTTTCGACATCGTCTGCATCTTTTGGATTTGCTAAGTCAACAACTTTAAGCACTTCATAAAGAGCTTGTGCTAATTCATAACGTGTTGCTGGCTTATTTCCACGAAATGTATTATCAGGATAACCTTCTAATACATCATATTTTTCGACTAGCTCTTTTAAAGCTTTGTAGGCCCAAACATTAGGGTCAACGTCCACTAACTCGCTGACTCTTGTTACGTTGGCCATCGCTGGCGCGGTTGTCAACAATGCCAAACCTAAACAGGCTGCTTTGAAGAAACCACTTTTGCGATTATTTGATTTGAAAATCAACTTATAGAACCTCCGCGAAGTGTGTGTTATTTAGTGATATCGTACGAGATAAAGAAATAACACAATCCTTACATTTGATCAATCACGCTTGACTTAATTCAATTATGATTTTAACAATTGAGAATTGTATTTTTCTTACCTGACCCTTATTGTCTTCGCAAAAGCTGTAATAAGCAATTTGTTTTTACGCATAAAAAAGTTTTTAATTTTAGAAAAAATCTCAGAGAAGAATCTTTCAATCTTGTCCTGGATATTTTCTGCGACTATCACTTTCCTTGCTTATCAACTCACTCAGACGGCTTTTGAGGAGACTAAGAGCGTATCAAAACACCATTTAAGGTCAGGCGCTTTCAATGATATACCTACACAAAAATCTCAGATAAATATCAACCTTGCTTCTCCGGATGAGTTAATACAACTAGAAGGAATTGGACCAGTTTTAGCTGAAAGAATAATTGAATACCGACAAACCAGAGGAAAGTTCAAATCACCTGAGAGTCTTCTCCTAGTCAAGGGAATGGGGAAGAAAAAATTAACCAAAATCGAAAAAGAAATAAATTTTTAAATTCCTAAAAAGATCAAACTATTAAGCTTTTTTGAAGATTTACGGAGAAGGATAAAAAAAAATTCATATTTGTGCTTTTCATTTTTTTTCATTGCTGGAATCGCTTGTCTGGTCAGTCAAATTCCACAGATCAATCACCTAACAATCAAATCCCTCCAAAAATCGAGAAATACATTTTCCAGAATCACGAATTTGCCGATAAATTGCATTTATTTTAGTAATTTTTCATTTAGGAACTTTTTCTGCTAACTATATATATGTCTAAATTTCCAAAACCAAGAATAAAGTTAAAAAAAAACATTTCAGCAAAGCCCTTGCTAAATGAAGACTTTCAAGCCAACACAATCATTTTCAATGAATATAAATTCTAATTCGACAATTATTGCTGAAATTACACCTGCTGGCAGAGCGGCTATTAGCCTAATCAGGCTTTCAGGCAATCAATCACATACCATTGCAAAGCAAATTCTCCTAAATAAAAACTTATTGGAATTACGTCAATTGAGTTGGATTTACGATTATTCAAAACAAAAAATTGATCAAGTCTTATTGAATATTTTCCATGCGCCCAACAGCTTTACTGGTGAAGATATAGTCGAAATAAATTGTCATGGAAATCCTTTGATCGTTGCAAAAATAATTCAAACCTGTTTAGGCTTTGGCGCTCACATTGCCTCTCCTGGAGAGTTTACCGAAAGAGCTTTTCTAAATGGCAAAATGGATTTAACCCAAGCCGAAGCCATAATGGATTTAATTCAGAGTAAAAGTGAAAAGCTTCTTCATACTGCTTCCAATCAACTCAACGGGGATTTACGTAAAATCATTGAATCATGCAGGGACAATTTGCTTTTGTGTATAGGTTTAATTCAAGGGCCTTTAGATTTTCCGATTGAAACGGAAGAAGCCGAAATTAATATCCCGCAAATAAAAAAAGGTATTTCTGAAGTTTTACCAAAAATAGAAACTTTAATTAAACAAGCTCATTCAGCTTCAATCTTGAGGCAAGGAATCAAAGCGGTAATTCTCGGTAGGCCAAATGTTGGGAAATCTAGCTTGCTCAATTTGCTTTTATCTGAAGAAAGAGCGATTGTAAGCGAGGAAGCGGGCACAACCAGAGATTTTCTGAGCGAAGAAATTTTGATTAGAGATATTCCCGTCAAAATAATTGACACCGCCGGTCTAAGAGATAATACTGAAAGTCAAATTGAGCAAAAAGGAATTGAAAAAGCCATAAGTTTAAGCAAACAAGCTGATTTAATTTTATTTGTTTATGACTTAATTGATGGCTGGACCCAAGAAGATAACAATCTCTTTGATTCAATTAAAGGAAATAATCCTTTTGCGAAATTTGTAATTCTTGCCAATAAAGCGGATATTGCAAATAATATTTATCAAACTGAAGAACACTCGATCGGCAAAGGTGACAAACAAAGCAAATACAAAGAGAATGAAATTAAATTCTCAACTAAAAACAGTATGGGATTAAACCGTCTAGAAGAAAGAATTCAGGAGATTTTGCAAATTAATTCATTGGATGGTGAATTCGAAATTGGAATTAATCAAAGACAGTTTTTTCTTTTGAGTTCAGTGAGAGAATCTCTGGTCAAATCAATTGAGATATTAGAACTCAAGAATAAAAGTAATATCGCCCACCCCACTTCTAAGGGTCAGCAAGTCAGTAGAATCAATCAAGAACCATCAAATTTAAATTGTGAGACTTTTGCGGAAGTAATTTCGATTGAATTGGAAGAAGCAATAAAAAGACTAGGAGAAGTAATCGGGGAAAAAGGCTCAATCACTGAATCCGCAGTTCAAAGAGTTTTCAGCAATTTTTGCATTGGAAAATAATGACCTGCCATCATCTTGCAAGCCGTCTCTAACTGTAATATCCCACAATTGAGAATCCTCAAAAAAACTTGAGAATATCCTTCTATCAACTCTTTCTCAAGTTCTTGGTTCAATAGCTTACGCATTATATTAGACATCTTTGAAGAAAAAATCCAAATTTCAAAGCTCCAAATCGATGCCTGAAGTGAGTGATTCCGCAAAGGATAAAATTCAAAATGCCTCTGGAAATCCTTCAAAGAATAAAGAACAAACATTTGAAAACTTTGACGCATAGAGAATGACTGCAAATCAATGTGGAGAATTGAAATCAGAAAAGACTCACTCAGCTTTTGAAAAAATCAAAACCTTATTTCTTTGGGATACTGCATGGTTACGCAATGAAGAGACCCATGCTGCAAGATCAAAGCATTGCAATCAATTCCAATAACTTCTCGATCTGGAAAGTAAGCTCTAATCCTCTCAAGCGCAACCTTATCTTTCTCATCATTGTAAATCGGCATCAGAACCGCCCCATTGATAATTAGAAAATTTGCATAAGTTGCTGGTAGCCTCTCTCCAGATTCATCAAATATTGGTTTAGGCATTGGCAATGGAATTAATTTAAATGGTTGATTGTGCAAATCCGTAAACCCTTTGAGCTGTTCTTCCATTTTCTTCAATTCAAAATAATGTTCATCGGCTTCATCTTCCTGGCTCATATAGGCAATCGTCTGCGGATCACAAAAACGAGCAAGTGTATCAATATGCGAATCAGTATCATCACCAGCCATGAATCCATGATCCAACCATAAAACCTTTTTCGCTCCTAATTGACCTTTGAGAATATTTTCTTCAATTTCTAGTTTGCTCAAAGATGGATTTCGCTCTTTGGATAAAAGGCACTCAGAGGTCGTCATGATAATACCCTCACCATTAGATTCAATTGATCCGCCTTCCAATATAATATGAGAAACATCTTCTGTTTCAACGCCTTGAAATAAGCCCTGTTTGCAAAGCTCATGATGAATTTGATTATCAAAAGCTGATTTGTATTTATTGCCCCAGCCATTAAAGCCAAATTTGAGAAGTATTGGTTTAATTTGATTATTGGAGTCATCAGAATACCCCCCAGCCCCCTTGAAAGGGGGAGCTACGAATAAAGAATTATTCACACAAGAAACATCATCGGGCCAACTCTCGCAAATAGTAAGCGCAGCGTGATCTCTAGCCCAAACATCATTTGATTCTGCTTCTGCAAAAACAATATTGCCTAAATTAGCTTTTGCTTCTTTTAAAAGACCCAGAATATGAGCTTTTTGATCATTTGCTGGTTGACAAACAATTAACAAATTCTGCCGAGCGCAAATTTCATAAGCAATCTTTACAAAACAGTTTTCGACTAAGCTTAAATGATAATGCCAATCACTATTCTCATGCGGCCATGTCAACTGCACCCCAGATTGCTCCGCCCACTCAGCAGGCATATTTATGTACTTCACTTCATTCAATATTTTTTCTAAACAAGTTAATGGAGAATTTGAACTAAATAAATTAGATCATTAAATATTGCTAGAATTTTAGTCTTCTTCAGCCTGTCTCGGCTTGAATTATTACTTTTTAAGTATTCATATCAATTTCCTAAATATCAACAAAATAATTCTCAATGACCATAACACTTGATTCAAGCCTATTAACCTTTGATCTCAACAATTTAATTGATTCACAAAAGGCTAAATTAAATTCCATTTTGGCAAACTTAGATTCCAGAGCTGCTGACAATAATGATTGGGTAGGCTGGCTCAAGCTGCATGAAAATCAAAACGTTTTTACTGAAATTCAAGCTTTTGCTGACGAAACTATTCAAAGTAAGAAATTTGAGAATTTGGTCATTGTCGGAATTGGTGGTTCAGCACTTGGTCCTCAGGCTCTCACACAAGCTCTATTACATCCCCTCTGGAATGAACTTAGCAATGAAAAACGCAAAAATGGCCTAAAGATTTATTTTATTGACAATGTCGATCCAGACTGGACTTCAGAAATCTTGAATCATTTGGATTTCTCTAAAACTTTATTCTGTATAGTCACAAAATCAGGTGCTACCGCTGAAACCACCAGCGCATTTCTTTGGATTAGAGACAAACTTATCAAAACACAAGGAGATTCTTGGAAAAGTCATTTAATTGCAATTACCGATCCGAACAAAGGCTCACTAAGAAAGTTTGTTGAATCCGAAAAAATTCAAAGCTTTGCGGTTCCTTCTTCAGTTGGCGGACGCTTCTCCGTCTTTTCCCCAGTTGGAATGTTACCGCTTGCATTAACTGGAATCAAAATCGAAAAATTCAGAGAAGGTCTCATTCAAGCTCATAAAGACTTAGCAAACAATTTTGCAAATGGGCAAAATAATTTGAATTCCAATCTTGCGATTCAATTAGCAGTTTCTTTGGTGCATGCCGAAAAAGACTTGAAACGCAAAATCAATGTACTCATGCCCTATTCAAGCCATTTAGCCAGAATCTCTGATTGGTATGTGCAATTAGTGGCTGAGTCACTTGGTAAAACACCAGCAATCGGACCAACTCCAATCAAAGCAGTAGGAGCAACCGATCAACATTCTCAATTACAGCTTTTTTCTGAAGGGCCTGCAGACAAAATTATTTTCTTTTTGAAAGTCGCTAAATTCAAAGATGATTTCAATATTCCAAGCGAAATAGTAGAAGGCTTTGCTGATTTGGCTGGCGAATCGATGAAAAGATTAATTCATGCTGAAGGAAAAGGAACGGCTGGAGCGATTGCGAAAAAAGGTGTACCAAGCTTAACTCTTGAATTGAGCGAAATCAATGAATACAATTTAGCTTATTTATTATTTGCTTTTGAACTTATGACCGCCATTGCTGGAGATTTATATGGGATTGACCCATTCAATCAGCCTGGGGTGGAACTAAGTAAAAAATACACTTATGCACTTCTTGGCAAAAAAGGGTTTGAGCAATATTTAGCTGAGATTGGTTGAGTAAATCAAGACAAATGAATACTTTTAGCAAAATTGAATATAAAACTCTTAATGCCAAGCAGCAAGAAAATTACAATTTTCACAAATTAGCATCTGAGTTAGCAAACTATGGATTTAATTCAATAAGACTATCTGATGATTGGTTAGGAGCTGACTTCATTGCTTATCATATTGATGCCAAGTCTTTTATGAGAGTACAACTTAAAGGAAGACTATACTTTAATAAAAAATATATAGGCAAAGATTTGTTTCTTGCTTTTAGAGAAGAAGAAGGGCACTGGTACTTATACCCTCACGATCATTTACTTAGCCTATTACTTCAAAAAGGATATTTTCTAGGAACTTCTTCTTGGGATCAAAAAGGAGAGTATCATTTTCCAAAAATTTCATCTGCTTTGAGAGCTATTATTTCAGAATATAAACTCGGTTGAGCATGCTTAAACAGATAATTTCTTTTTTCAATTTGAATTTTTTCATATAATCACTTTGAAATTGCTGATCTATTCTTCTTCTAAGAAAATACTTTGCAAATATTGAGAGAAATCAAGTTGAAAATACGCTCATCAAAATTTTCATTTGCTCAATTGTTTTGTTTAGGCTTAATAATTGTTTTGTTGGTTTGTTCAGTTAATCAGGATAGTCATGCAATGAAATCTCAGAAAAATGTTTTAGGGCAGCCTTTGCAAATATGCTGCGAAAAACCAATGACTGGATTCACCAGAAACGGCAAATGTGAATCTACTATTGATGATTCAGGACTTCATACTGTTTGTGCGGTTGTTACAAAAGAATTCTTAGAATTTACAAAGTCCCAGGGGAATGATTTGATCACACCAAGATCTGGCTTTCCAGGATTAAAAGCTGGTGATAAATGGTGCTTATGCGTTGGCCGTTGGAAAGAATCCCTCGAAGCTGGATATGCTCCGCCGATTATTTTTGAGTCTACAAATGAATCTGTTCTCAAACATGTTGATTTAGAAGTTTTGGAAAAGCACAAATATCAAAAGTAAAGATTGCTTAAACAAATTGAATTATTCATTAATTCAAAGCCTGCCAATGCCTTCGTTTTGTTATCATGTTTAGATAGCTGGCTAAGAGAAAGCTTTGATGGCTACGAACAAATCATCTCAAGTTTTCCACAAATATAAGCCTTAGAATTTACATTAAACCTCTAATCTCAATTCTATACGTCGTAGAAAAAGAGTTAGAGAAAAGCGATTCAATTTGGAAATTTCATTATGTTTACTACTAAAAAAGATTTTTACTCTTTCAGTTTTGCCATGCTTTTGGCTTTCATCTTGGGATTCAATTCATTAATCTCTCAAGCAAAATACAGCAATCAATCATATAACCAAGCTGTTAATGACTTTGCTTCTCAGAACTGGCAAAGCGCTATTGATAATTTCACCAAAGCGATTGAAATCGATCCTGATTCTGCAAGAGCATATCTGCAAAGAGGTGTAGCCAAAAGAAAAACGAACGATTATTCTGGCGCAATTGTAGATTATGGGCAAGCAATTGAAATTGATCCTGATTTATATGAAGCTTATGTCAATCGTGGAGTAGCAAAATCTCTATTATTTGATTACAAAGGAGCTATTAAAGATTATTCGTCAGCACTCAATATAAAGCCTAATTCTAAGTCAGCTTTGCTAAATAGAGCTAATGGCAAAGAAAAAATTGATGACAATCTAGGTGCAATTGATGATTTGACACAAATTATTGAAATCAGCCAAACACCAATTGCAAAAGCTTATTTTCGAAGAGGATTAATTTTCTACAAATTAGATAAATATAATGAAGCTCTTCAGGACTTACAAACAGCTTTATCAATTGAACAAGAAAATCCAGATGCTTTATACAACATTGCTTTAGTCGAAGTGAAATTGGGTTATTGGGACAAGGCTCTCAATAAGGCAATTAAATCAAAAGAAATTTACAAGTCACAAGGTTTATTAGAAAAATATCAGCAATCGGATAAATTAGTTGAATACATTGAATTCAAACAGGTACCCGAACCATCAACCGAGCAGTTCAAACCTCAGCAAGGACTAGAAACCGACAAAGAAGAAATAGATAAAATTGACAACTAATGAATCATTTGAGTTAAAGCAGTTTTTTCTCATTTAAACGCTCTCTAATCATTTGCACAGCATCTTGAATTATGCGAGTTACACGGGTTGAAGTAACGCCCAGTCTTTCGGCGATTTCCGTGCCTTTCATTCCTCGATAAAAACGCATTTCAATTACTTGACGATAATTGTCTGGAAGCAAAGCTATTGATTCAATTAGAGCTTTTTTCATTTCAGCCAATTCAGCTGCGTCAAGGGGATCTAAAGCCTGTTCATCAGCAATTTCGAAAGCACTCTCATCAAAAGAAACAACCGTCTCAATTACTGCTTCACGAATTTCGGCAATTGTATATCCTTCAAAATCAGTTTTATAAGTTGAAGTAGTCGATCTGAATTCTCCACGCTGATGAGATTCTTGACGATTTTTATTTCTGATTTCCCAGGAAATACCTTGTGCAATATAGCTTGAATTATATTTAAGTTTTTTGTCGGCAGATTCTTTAATTAGCGAATTAATTTTAATAAGCCCAATGTTTACTAGCTCACGGAAATCACCTGAGTGAGCAGGCATACTTTTCATTTCCTTGCGGGCAACCATTTCAGCCAAAGGAATATACTTGATAAGCGCTTCTTTGTCGTTTATCGTTTCTGGATCTATGCCTGGAAAAGAAGATTCTTTATTTTGAGATATTTCTTCCAATTTGACTGGCCTGAACTAGACTGAGGAGACTCAATATTTTAACTTTAAACTCAAACTAAAAATCAAAGACTATTGAATACTATTAATAATTATTGCTATCCTGACATGCTAATTAATTAAAGTAAATCTATTTTTGGCTTTGATGCTTTAAAATTTCTACTTCAATTAATTTTTCCTTTTGCCAAGATAGCTCAGTCGGTAGAGCAGAGGACTGAAAATCCTCGTGTCCCCGGTTCGAATCCGGGTCTTGGCACCACTTTATTCCCCCTCCTAATGCTTAATCTCAACGATTTAGACTCTTGATTCTAGACCTGTAAATCATGGTCATTGTATAATTCTTGTGTAAGCAGAGCTTTCATCTTCGATGTAGTTGTGCAGAGAATTAAATGGAAGTAGATGGATAATAAAGGCTTTTAAGAGAAAGCAGACTTTATATAATCTTGAAGAATAATTTAATAAAAAATTCAAAGAAGCTCATTTTGAGAGACGTTCGAGAATTCAATGTTTTGAAAGAGAGCAGGGGATTTCGTGTAAAAAGTGAAACAATAAATAAACCTCTGAGTTTTCATAAATCAGTAAATTATGAATAAAGAAAC
>B570J29032_109957487_pt1 | contig 9963 bp, 15 predicted proteins | sample LakMenEpi16Nov12_FD_29032 | JGI IMG/M metagenome (IMG submission 29032)
CATGGCACGTCAACATGCAGGACTATGGCCGTCTGGATCTGGCGCTTGTCTACTGGAAACAAAACCCGATCCAGTTGAAAGACTGGCGACTGTACGCCGATGTGTACCGCCAGAAGGCACACGAGCGCACGCTACGCAACCAAGACAACGGCTAGGGCGCAACCTATCTTCTATCTATCAAAAGCCTATCGAAGATGTATAGAAGAACTATCGAAAGGCTATAGAAAAGGTAGGAGATAGGTAGCTGACATGTATCGTAGACTGTAGCGCAAGGTAGGGCGAACAGGTGTAATGCACGCAAAAAGGGGCAACACATGACATACAAATCAACGCCTGATGTGCGCGAGTTGTTACGCATGAAAGCGGCGGCGCTCAACATTTGGCTATCACGCAACGGAAATTCAATCACACTCAAGCGGAGAATTTACTATGCAAAACACTTCTGAGATCGCATCGTTCATCTACCAGATGGCCGAGTCCAACGACCTGGAGCAACGCCGGACGCTGGCCGAAAAGCTGGCGGCGCTGCTGGCCATTGACGAGCAGACCAAAAACGAGGCGCGCCAATGGCACGCGGAAACGAGCGAGGCGCGCGCCTACCTTGCCGGGCGCCGGCGTGGGTTGCGCCTGCAGCCGGCAGAAATGAATTTGTAAAAAGCGCAAAATTTTAAGGTTGGCGCTTACGAGGGGGGGCCGGTCGGCGTGCCGGTCAGTATTGACACAAATTCAAGCTGGCCGGCACTTCGGCGCATTATTAAAGCAGTTTCACGAACTAGCAGTACAGAATTTTTTGTTTTTGCGTCAATACGAAAATTGTTTTTCAGATACGCGCCAGATCACGAGCAGATTTTTGCAGGAGTGCGCAGCAGTGATAAAATTAGATCAGTTGTTCGAGAAAAGCGAAGCGCCCGCCGTGACCCTGGAAAGTTGTCGGCGAGCGCTCCTGTCGTTGTGCATTGATATGCAGCTATCTGCGATCATTGTACATCGCACAGAAAAAGGGCGCAAGTGGAAGCGCCTCCAATATTGGAATCAGTGATAAAACCATTTTCAGCCGGCCAGGCGGTTGAAAATGGTTTTTCTTTTAAACAAAAAAGCCGACCCATGCGGGCCGGCTGGATGATCGGGGATGAAGCTCTATGCTTGGCGGCTGGCGCTTCATCCAAACTAAACTGCTGGCGCTCAGATGGGCGGCGGCGCATTCGCAGAGTAGAGAGCCATGATAGCAGAAATTTCCTCAAATGTCAACGTACAGAAAAACTTTCCCGTCGAACTGCAAGCGCTTTCGCAGTGGGTTGTGTGGCGGTTTGAGACGCGACCAGGGCAAGACAAACCAACCAAAGTTTTATACAATCCAGCAACCGGACAGCGCGCTGACAGCACAAAGCCGGCTACGTGGACAAGCTTCGACAATGCGATCACGGTCTATGGCCGTGGGGGCTGGTCGGGGGTGGGCTTTGTTGTGACCGCTGATGATCCATACGTTGGGGTTGACCTAGACGGCTGTATTGTCGATGGGCAATTGACCGACAATGCGCGGCGCTGGGTTGACCTTCTGAGCAGCTACACAGAGATTACACCTAGCGGCAAGGGGTTACGCATTTGGGTGCGCGGCGTCAAACCTGGTGAGCGCTGCAAAAATGCCAAGCTTGGTGTAGAGATTTACGAGACTGGCCGCTTCTTCACTGTGACCGGCAACCATTTGGACGGTACGCCGGCAGCCGTCCAGAGCCGACAAAAGGCGCTTACGGCGCTCTATAACGAACTATTCCCCCAAGAGCAGCCGGCGCCAGCACCACGAGCCACACAGCCGGCTACAGATGCCATTCCAGCGGATGATCAGGAGCTATTACATAAAATGTTCAATGCCCGTAACGGCGCTGCTGTTCGTGCGCTGTGGCTGGGCGATAAGCGGGGCTATGTGGGGCCGGATGGTCAACCGGATGAATCAGCCGCGGATCTGGCGCTTTGTAATCACCTGGCATTCTGGACGGGTTGCGATGTGGCGCGCATGGATCGGCTTTTTCGCCAATCTGGGCTAATGCGTCCCAAATGGGATCGCCGGGCGCGTCAAGGTGAAACATACGGACAGGGAACCATAGCACGGGCCATTGCAAACACTCGTGAAACTTACGATCCTAACCGGCGCCGTGACGATGGCAGCGGCGGCAATGGTGACGCCGGCGGCAACGGCGGGCGGCAAGTTGATCCACTGACCACGATCAACATTGCACGCCAGTGGATCAAAACACACAGTTTCGAGCCGCACATTGACCCCGAATTTTTGGCTAAGGATGGCAGTTACCGCACTGAGATGACAGATCGCCGGGTGGCTGATGCTGTATTGGATGTGCTGCAAGAGCGGGGAGCGCTGGCCGGCTTCCTCCCCTTGCGCGAGATTCGACGCCGGGCCGGGGTGGGTGTGGAGACGGTACGCCGGGCAATGGCGCGGCTGATGGGCTGGTTTGTGGCGCTGTCCGACCATCCGCAGAACCAAGACGCCGGCGGGGCGCTACACTACATCCTGACTTTTCGCGCAGATGGGACACATATTGATCCACATAACGCATTTGATGCGGGCTGTCTCATGTACGCGAAAAGTCCGTTTTCGCTGTATAAGGCCGCTGACGCGTTCAACGTCGGGGGTAATCGCGATATGCGCAACGCTGCGTTACGCGAGGTTTTGGGCCGGGCGCCGGTTGATGTGTTGATTCAACTAGAAGCATTTGATCAACCGCGGCGTGATGCTCACACTGATTACCGCAAAGCCTGTCAAGAGGTGGCGGCGCTGGGCGAACAGATGACGCCGGCGGATGTGGTCGCGCTCACCAGGTTAGCCGACGGTTTGATCGATGCGCCACAGCCGGTTACATTGGCGGCGCTCTCTCACATCGCCAACGCCGGCGCCGGCGTTGGCGTCCTGGCTGAGCTGGGCGCTGTCACTCTGGAAAATAACACAATTTGTCTATTGCCAAACTACAGCGCTGCTGTAGGGCCGTATATTGCCAGCCTGGGGCCGGTGGCGCTGCTGATGATTGATGCCAGTGTGGAGCATGGCGATCTAACATATGATGAGTTCACCCAGCACACCGGGCTAAAATACGGGACATTGCACCGGGCTATGAGTAAGTTACGCCAGCGTGAAATCTATGATGCGGACCGCGAAGGCATGATCAAACGGTTTACCCTTCGCTGTGACTGGTTGTCAGAGGTGCAGGCACAAGCGATCACAATGCGCACCTATGGTTTACAGCAGAAGCGTGAATTGGCAGACGCTAAAGCGGTCTTTGACCACTGTTGCCAGTTGATCGCCCAAGCGGCGCCGGCAGAGCAGCCCAAGTTAGAGCTGCGCCGGGAACGGGCCTTTAATCGCCTTATGGCGGCGGTTGCCCTGGAAGCGCCCAGCCTGGCCGGCAATGTTGATTTTGCGGTTGCCATGCGTAGCGCTGGACAGATGCGCAAGCCGCAAGCGCCGGCCATGCCTGAACCGGGCGCGAGCAATGCGCGCTTGATCCGCGAGGATGGAATGAGCATTTTTGATGCGTATGCGGAGCTGGCCGCGGCGACCGCAGCCGGCGCCGTCATTTCGGCGGAATCGCAATGGAAAGGCGCAACGCTCTATGCGTAGCCATGACCCGCACGCCGACCGCAACAGAAAAGCCGCTGACGTGGCTTAAAGTGCCTCAAGGTCATTTTGTGCGACGCAACGCAAAAAATCAGCGTGTGGGCCTTTCTGGGCGGTCAGCGGTTGCAGAAAGTTTGCACAAAAGCTCTTTTTCGCATATGGATTAAAAGAGCAGTGCGGCGGGGCCGGCGCTACTCGCGCCGGGCTTGCTGGCAGCAATTGAAAGCAAACTGTACGTAAATTGTACCTAAAATTTCAGGAGTGACCCATGAAGTCGAAAATTTTTTTTGTTGGCAGATCCAAGCACGAATTGAGGCGTACCCCATGCCGCGCGCCGGCGGCTTGTCGCATCTGTTGCGAGCATGGCGGCCACGCGGCGTACTACCGGTATGAGTCGGGCCGGTGGACGCACATTGGTGCGCGGTTGCCTGGCGCGCCGGCTGGGTTCGAGCCATCGCCGTGTGCGCGCCGGGGCTGTGCTTGCTATGTTGGCCCCGGCCAACGGTTCTGTTCGCCATCGTGCCGACGTGCGGCGCCACCGCTACGAAAAGCATAGCGCGCCGGGCATGAAAAAAACCGGCTGTGCGTTCCCCCGAAGCGGCAGAGCCGCACGCACAACCGGTTTGTGATCGCATTATAGCGCGTCTATCAATGGCGCGCAAATGGCAAAAAAGGGGGCCGGCGCTTTGCCGACCCTCTTCTTATTTGTTGGCTGGTCTACCGCGGCGACTGGCGCCCATGTGGGCCTGCAGCCGTGCGATCTCTTCTTGCGTCCAAACGAAGTTTTGGCCGAAGGTTTGCCGGGGCTTTAACTCCGGGTGGCGGTCCAACGTTGTAATTAAGTGGGCCTTGCTCTTGCCGACCAGTTCAGCTACCTGTTGTGTTGTTTTCCCGCTCATGCTTCCTTTGCCTTTCGTTCCTGCGTCAATTGTTATCGGTTGATGACATTATAGCAGAGTGGGGCGGGAAGTCAAGGGGGTAAATCATACGCTTACCCTACGAAATTGTATTCAACCGATAACAATTGACGCAAAAAGAAGGGGCGCGCCGTGGCCTGGACGCACCCCCAACAGGAACGGCAGCGGCGACGCTGGGCTTACGCCATGCCTTCATTGGCGACGGCGGCGCGCTCCACGTAGCGGCGGGGCATGGCAAGGCTATTCCATCCGCCAGCCTCCTGCAAGGAAAACACGCCCTTTGGTAGCTTCTCTACCCGGTTGCCCCAATAGGTTGCCCAGTAATGCCGGCAATCGTGGGCGCTTAGTCCGTCAATGCCCAGAGCGGCGCCCCGCGTGCGCACCCGTTCACTGATCGCGGTTTCGCTCATGCCGGCTTGGTCAAGCTTGCCACCTTTGCGACTACCGCGCAGCAGTTGCCCCAATGCTGGCGCGTCGCCACTATCGAAGTAGGCGCGTAGGGCTTTCAGGGCAGCGGTAGACAACTTGTTATTCTGTACCTTGTCCACTTTGGGGCGGTAGAAGCCGATCAACATCCCATTGGCTAAGTCAATGTTAGTGACGGTCAAAGCGGCCACTTCGCCAGCGCGCAACCCATGATCCAACAAGAGCGCCATAAGAACCGCGTCGCGTCGGCCTTGCGGTGTGGTCAAGGGCTGGGCCTTCAACGCGTCGGCCTGGTCATCGGTCAAGCTGACATGCTCCGCTTTCTTGTGGCCTATGCGGGTAACGTCGCGCTTTTCGTTGATGCGCTTGGCTTCCTTCTGCCCATAGCCGCGCACCGTTTGAATGAGCGCCAGATCCTGGGGGCTGATGGCGCCGGCCTGCGCGGCTAATGTGGCGTAGGTCTTAAGCGTGGACAACCGCCGGTTGATCGACGTGGTTGCATGGCCGGCTTGCAACTGCCATTGTACAAACCCCTGTACTAACCCCCACGTCACCCCCTGCCAAGCTTCTGGGTATTTCTGTAACCAATCAGCGTCGGCATTGACGCCGGCGGCGGCCAGATATTCAGCGAACACAGCCAAGTCAAAGCCTTGGGCCTTTACCGTATTTGGCGCCTTGCGGCTGGCATAGTCGGCAAAGGTGGCGCCGGCGGCGTGCTTGTTGGCAAGCTGACCAACAAGGGCCATTCGTTCAGCCGGTGCAAGTGCAGTTGTGGGGGCGGTAACGATCAATTCGGTCATGGGTTAAACTCCCTAATAGCCTTGGATAACTATAAATTATCTAAGGCTATTTTACTATGTTTGGCGGTCACTGTCAAGTAATTTAGCGGCCAAATTTGCTTAAAATTTCGTCAACACATATAATGAATACCTGTGTTTTAGGTTGGTAACTATAAAAGTTACCGTTAGCGGCTAAAAGGGTTTGGTTGCCAAATGGAAAACGAAGGCGAAAAAGACAAGATAAAATCGAATTTTTATGTGACGCCGGCGGCGCTGGAAGTCATCGCGCGACGGGCGCCATCGACCAACAAGCGCGGGCAGTGGCTTTCTGATGCGCTGGTTGATTATGATCGCATTCTGGCCGGCGTGCCGGCTGATGGGGGGCAGTGCGGCGCGCTGGAATCGATAGAGGCGCGATTAAGGAATCTTGAGTTGATGATAAGCCGATTGATTCTGCTGGCAGAATGTAAGAGTAGTGAATGATGGCGGGCGAATTAGATTTAATTGTCGAGGATGGGATCGGGGATCTGCTGACCCAGCTTGCAGGCGGTGAACGCAAGCGCGGACAGTATCTGTCTGACCTGGTGCGCGGCCTGGCGCAAACCCAAGGGGCGCCGGGGGCCGATGCGCAAACGCTTCTCTTTGCGGTGCGTGGGGTGACTGGTCAAGTCCAAGGGCTTGAGGGCCGGCTGTCAATGGTAGAGACGCAATTGGCGGCGGTGATCGCCAAGGGGCAAGAGCAAAGGTGAATTTGACATAAGTCTGCTTTTGTTCGATGCTTTTCATCAATCTTCGTTACCGCGCCATCCATGCGCCGGTATAGAGCAGCAACAGCGCGGCGACAACCAACAGGACGCCAGTCAGGACACCCATCGCAAAGAGGGTGATCCGGCTGGCGTTTTCTTTGTCCCTTGCCTCTATGCGCTGCTCTATGCCGGTTATCCGGTCGGTGATGGTGGTAAAGGCTATCTGTAGTGCTTCTGTAGCGGGCTGCTCTATGGGTGCAACCGCAGTCACAGCGGGCGCTGTAGGGGGTTGGGGTGCAACGTCAATATAGGGTTGCAGGGCGGTTGTATCCTCAGTTTGTAGGGTTGCTTTGATGGCGGCTGTCTCCATGCCCTGGGCGCGTAGATCCTTGATCCTTTGCAGGATTGCCAGATCCTGGGCAGACAGCTTTCGTTCCTGGCCGGTGGGTGGGTGGGCCTCCGGGGAAAGGTGATCGGCAAACTGTGCGCACCAGTTGCGCAAGCTGGAAACGCTGATACCGACGATGCCGGCGGCGGCGGTGGGGGTGTAGTGTGTTTGCATGGTGTAGCCCCATTCAATAGCCCCTACAGGCTGTAATCAGGTTATAGGGTTGTAGTGTGTTTGCATGGCTGTACTGTAATTGCACCCTACCTAAAGCCGAAAATTTTAAGGTTAGGCCGTTGGGTGGGGCGTAGGTGTGTCACACTGGCAAAAGTTGGGGGTTGACAATTTGTGAAATTGCGTGATAGGATACGTATGCAAGCACAGAGGATGAAAGAAAGTGAGGTTGCAAAAGATGAATCAATTACAGACAGAGCCGATCACACAACTACAGCGAAACTATAACATTGTGTTGGATCGGCTACCGGTCGGGCCTGTCATGCTGCTACAGCGCTCTGCACTGGCGGCGGTCATGGTATCGCCTGAACAGTGGAACGCCATGACCGCAGAGCTTGAGCGGTTACGGCGGGTTGTCGCTGGTGATCGCCACTTTGCCGACATGAGGAACGGCCAATACAGTACAGAGTTACCTTCATGAGAATGCACTACAGTTACCAGGTTAGCAAATTGTTGCGGGATCTGGGTGATGAGGGTAAAGAGTTGAGGCGGGCGCTTGAGTCGTTACAGAGCAACCCTACGCCAGATTGGGCGGTTGCGGTTCCTGAGCGGCCTGGACGCTATGAGTTTCCTGTAGCCGGGCGCTGGATTGTCTACGAGATAGATCGGGCCGGTATGGAAACGGTAATCAGTGTAACTGTGATCGAATAATTCAGAATCAAATAGTTGTAACGCTGTAAGCCAGTGTTGAAGCCACTGGCTTACAGCTAACCTAACTCGCTGATATGACCAGCAGGCAGGCTATACGCATTATAGCAGCCCACAGCGAGTAACTTATATTCGTTGGTGGGCTGTTTTTATTCCTCTTTGGATAAAGACACCCTCACCATATCGCCATAAGAAATCGAATCAGAAGCCGCTAGACGGCTACAGGAGGGGTGGACATGTATATTAGCGCCCTTGCGATGTGGAAGGAGTTACGGCCATGATTCACGATACCAAAAGTATTGTCGTCGCCTTCGCTATCACAGCCGTCATGCTGCTGATGAGCCTGAGCCTGATTGCATGGGCAGTAGAAGGGATGGCGGCTCTATGATTGTCACCATATCGGCGCAACAGCGCTTTGTCTATATGGCCGGTAACGCTCACCATTTGAGCCGGGCCGGGTGCAATCGGCTGCTGGGCTGGCTGTTCAGCAACGCGGAATTGATTAGGGGTTGGTCGGATGTTGGTGAGTATGTTTTTCGTGTGGGGGTGGATCATGGGTAAATTGACGACAAATCGAGAGCGACGCAATGACGGCAGAATTCGTTATCCGTCATCTATCGACGGCAAGAAATATACAACACGCGACATGGTGCGCGATAACAAGCGTCGCGCCTTTCCTGGTGAAAAAGCGCGACTAGAGGCAGGCGTGCGGCCAGTAAAGACGGCTGCTTTGGCGTGTTACTGGCGCTGCTGCTGGGCGCAGGGGCCATTGTGGGCATTGCGGCGCAATGGGGAGGGTAGGCAGCCATGACAATGATTGACCGCTTGAAGACACCGCCGATGCTTATTGGCCTATTCTTGGCTGGGCTGCTGCTGTTTGCCGTTGTGGGCATTGCACGCAAGACGACCGGGGCAACCGTGGCTAATGCCATGCAGAGCAGCATATCGGGCGCTGTGGGCCGTCCTGTGATGCCAGAGCCGCAACCAGTAGCATTGCCAGTGCAACAAGTCGTGCAAGTGGTGGTGGTGGTGACAGCCACACCGACCCGACCGCCACACAACTGGCTAGATATAGCGGTTGATGTGACGGGCGGTTGGTGGGTCTGGACAGATTCGGCTTGGGTTGCCTGTAGCCGTGTTGCCAGCGACCTAACGTACAACGTCGAGCAAAGAGAGCCGTCTTACCGCAACTGGTATTGGCTGCACGCCAACCAACGGCAAGCCATCTACAACCGCTGTCAGGAGGTGACACGATGAAAAACAACACGATCACGATAGAGGAACAAGAGGGGATGGGACTACGCCGACCCTCGCAAAAGTATGTCCCGGCTGGGCCGGTGCGTCGGGACTTGCCAGCGATGCCGCTAAATGCCAGCGTCAACCATACCATTGATGCCGCGCCAGTGGCAACACAGCACGTAGAGATGAAGACAAGTGCGGTTGACCGGTCATTGGGCTTTCTGATTGCCTCTGTACCGCTCTACGCCGGTTTTGCGCTGTTGGTGCTGCTGGTGTCTATCTTCTTTGGCGGTGTGCCATTCTTGTCATTGCCAGCGCTGGTCATCTTCTGGCTTTCCTTCGTGGCGGCGTGGGTGGTCGGCTACTGTTACACCCTGTCTGTGTCGGCAGAGGGTGTCAGCCACTACGAGGCGCGCCAGAAGTGGGACGTGATCAAGGAAGAGCAGAGGCGGCGCTGGGAGCATTACGCGCGATTGACCGAAGGGGGTGACGAATAATGGAACTGACAACATTGTTTGAACGGGGCGTCGAAATTCGGCAAGCTGCTGGTAATCCCAACCAGGTCATCAAACAGCGGATTGCGGCGGCGGCGGCTGAACTGAGCAACGCCGGCAGCAACCAAGCGCGGGTAGATCTACTGCAAGAAGCGGCGCTGGCCGTCACCAAGCTTTGCTACGAGTGCGATCCGGACGGCACGCCTTGCAACGTGGACGGCAAAACATACCGCTTGCTTGTCCCGGCACCGTGGGGAAAAGCTGGGTGGCGTAAGTGGGGCTTGCGTGATTGGGAGGCCGGGATCATGCGCCAAATTCTGATCGTTCGGGGCCAAATGCAGAGGGTTGCACCTCTGTTCGATTACAACGCCGAAAGCCGAACATGGCACGTCAACATGCAGGACTATGGCCGTCTGGATCTGGCGCTTGTCTACTGGAAACAAAACCCGATCCAGTTGAAAGACTGGCGA
>B570J29032_109957483_pt1 | contig 9959 bp, 10 predicted proteins | sample LakMenEpi16Nov12_FD_29032 | JGI IMG/M metagenome (IMG submission 29032)
TACTGATTGTGCTGAATTGTTTGCAGATGATAGTGCACTCGTAATTGCGGCAATTCCACCTACGATAGCAACTGCAGTTATTCCAAGCGTTAATGCTGAAGCCAGTCCTGCTGCTCCTACTGCACCGCTTGCTAAAGTGCTTGCCATAATTACCAAACTTCCAATAGTTCTAGCCAAAGAAACAGCTCCAATCAATCCAATAACTCCGTAAAGTAAACCAGCGTTGCTTGCTGCAGATGCAATTAATTCTAATACCGGAGTCAATGCATCAGCTACCTTTGTGATTGCTTTTTCAAGTCTCTGTTGAATAGATACTTGTTTTGCAGCCTCATAATTCTGTTCTCCATAAATAGCTTTGAACTGTTCGGCACTTAGGTTATTTAATTCCTGCTGGTATAAAGACTTTCCTAACTGTTCGCTAGTCATTCCAACTGCTTTAGCTATGGCTTCTTGTTGAAATCTATTCATTTTAGAATACTCCAATGTTGAAACACTCTGTGCTTCTAATTCCTTAGCAAGCCCTCCTAAATCATTATTTAAAGCAAGCTGCCTTGCTTTTTCTAAAGTTAAATCTTTACCTGTTAGTAATTCAGCTTCAAGTTCTGCTGTTATTGAAGATTCAAATTGTAATAAATTATTAGCAACTCCGCTTATTTCCCCTAAAGTTAATCCAAGGTTCTTAGCCTCTGTTACTGCTTTTGCTATCTCAGATGTATTAAATGCAAATCTTGCACCTAGATCCTTGGATACGTTAGCAGTCTCTCGTAGAATGTTACGAGCGTTTAACGCTGTTTTGTTCTGTAGGTTAAAAGCATCGACTGCATTGTAAGCTTGGTCGGCAATAACCTGTACATTCTGACCTGCTATGGATGAATTAGCTGCTAAGTTTATTGCTTCTTCTGCTGACAATCCTAACTGGTCTCTTAAAACTGTTGCACCAACAACGTTTTTAGAACCTAAAATATCTCCTTGTACTCCTAACTGATCGGTAGCTTGCTGTATTGTTTTAAGTAAATCAACGTTGGTTGCTAAAAACTCTCCGGACGCTATTGCTGCAACGTTAAGTTCGGTAGTTAAACCGGTCATTTGAGTTTTAGCGTACCCTAATGCTCTCCCTGTTTCAACCAATTGGTTGTTTAGGTCGAACATTTTCTTTACTAGAGTACCAGCAACTGCAAGACCTAAGACTAGAGGATCGGTTAAACCTTTTTTAAGACTGGTGAATAATTCATTTCCTAACAGTCTAAGAGAATCTACCTTTGAGAAGGTTCCTTGTCCATTTTCTTTAGCTTCTTGTAAAGTCTTTGTAACTTTAGCTAAAGCTTCTCTTGCTGCATTTCCTACGCCTGGTATTTTTCCAAGAAACTCTGTTAGTTTACCGGCTGCTCCTAAGCTTTCATCTAGCTTTTCTTGAATAACTAGTTCTTTTTCTCGGAGTGTAAGTTGTTTTTTAAGTTCGTTGGTATTTGTTTTTGAATAAAGTAACTGTCTTGCTTGAGTGCTTAGTGATTCAACATTTGTACTTAGAATAACTTCTTCTGCGGCAATTTGAGTTTGTAATCTTGCTAGTTTGGCTGCACTAATCTTTTTACCTTCTGCAGCAGATTGTAACATCTTAGCTTCTTTAGCAGCTAATTTTTCGACACTCTGTAAAGATTTCTCTGTTATTTTTAATTTGGTTCTCTCATCTCTTGTTAAAGTAGAGAGTATTGCTTTATTCTGTAGATCAGCTTTAAGAATTAACTCTTTATTCTTTTTAATCTGATTTGTAATATCTTTAACTGAAGATAACCCTGTCTTTTGGTTTAAAATAGCATCCGCTATTTTCTTATTAGTATTTAATAAGTTCTGATCAAAGGTAGTCTGCCTTGTTCTAATCCCTAAAACTTCTTTTAATGACTCAACAACACGTACAGAAATATCATAACTCTCCTGCTGTAGAGCTCTTCCTTCTCTTAGAAGTCTATTTTCTTCCTGTAACAGTCTTATTTCTTCGGGAGTCATCGTTTATATGTTATAAATATTTGAGACTCCAAGTTTTACTTATACTCTACTTTCCCCGGATTCATTTTAAAAGCTTCCATCTTATTTACATTTCCTGAAGAGTCCATTAAGGATGTACTGTTACCTTTCTTGCTTGCAGCTTTTGTCTGCTCGTTTTGTTTATCGTAATATTCTTGAATTCTACTGAAAGTAAACTTTCTTAGCCATAATGGCATATTATAGATTGTATTATAGTCATACCCTCCCTGGCCGTGAAACACTATTTCATGTATCTCGGAAAACAAATTCATCCTTGCCTGACTAATAGTCTCAGGCGTCAGGCCAAAAAAAAGAGATCCCCACCGGTATAGCTACCGTTGCGTTACTGTCTTCAGGATAAAAATTTAAATCTGTGTCTGGTTGAACTTGAGAAATGTAAGTTCTTAGTGCTCTAGAGTCTCTTGCAAGTAATCTAGTGTCTACAAACTCTCTGATAGTCTTAGCTTCAGTATTTCCCTCTATTGATACAATCATGTACTTCAAACGGGTAGAAAGCTCAGGACTTGCATCTTTACTAATCTTCTTATATCCGTCAAGCTCTCTTTTGATTGCATCTTCGTCTTTATGTGTTAGGATCTTGAAAGTTATGTTTGTACCTGTGCTCGGTAAAGTAAACTTAAACTCATTTACTCCCGGGGTAATTAAACTCTCATCGAAAAATTTATTTTCGATCTTTGATAAATCTACACTGTAAGTCTTTCCGCTGTAGGTAAAGCTATAATCTGCTCCATAACCTAAAACTCTGGCTGCAACTAATACTGCATTTTTGTCTCCAACAACTAAATCATCGTAGTTTATTTTAGAAACGATCAAGGACTTTAAAAGCTTATCTATAACTGTTCCATTCTCAATGTAAGATTGGTTGGTTAAGATATCCTCTTCTTTTGCAGTCATGTACTTCATCTCAATTTTACCTGAAGATAAAGGGTTTGATTCTGGATAGAGAAGACCCTTAGAGGGTAGTTCTACTATTTCGGTGGGCATGCTGAATTCTGACATATACTTTTTGTTATAACTATTCTCTTATAAATATATATAAATCTGGTATTTTGAAAAGTTTAACAATAAAAAAGCCCTCTCTAATGAATAGGAGGGCTCTTTCTTTAAGGTTATTTTTACTTTAAAAGTTGAGTATGCAATAATCCATTCCGATGTTTAGAGTGATGTTCTGTGCTTCAGCATCAGTATCCCAGTTAAGATCGGCAAACTTGGCAGACTTAATGAATGCTCCTTTGATAATCCATTCTGAAACGATATCACCGACAGGACCTAAGATGTCAATAGTTAAATCCTTCTTGTAGAAGTCACTGTAACCATCTCTACCTGTTACTGATTCGTGGTGAAGACGTACCCACTCCATTGTTGCTTGAGCACCAGAAGGAGTAATTGGATCGTACAAAGTCATTGAAATATCTGACCATGCATTTCTGCCTTTTACTTTTCTGTATACGTTAATGTGGTTTAATTTGATTTCCTCAGCAGTTACTTCAATTCCGGTTACACCTTTGATGAAGTATGAAGGAATACCATCCACATACATTATAAATCTATTCGCTACTTTGGGTTCAAAGGCGGTGAAGAAGATTTCATTTGGATTTAATACTGCCATGTTGTTTTATGTTTATCAGTTATAAATAGTTATTAACCTGGGAATGTAGCTCCTGTTGGCGTTAAATTAAAGTCTAAGTAGATGAATTCAGCAGTCTTGGTAGGCTGTAAGTAAATCTGACCTACTAATTGGTTTCTGTCGATTACGTCAGCAGTGTTATTAGAGTCGTCCATGATTACTTTGAAAGCATAAAGACCTTGTCTTTGCTGTACCGAAGTCAAATAAGGATTAACTTGAGCTAAGAAGCTGTTTCTGGTTGCGATAGTGTTCTGTTCGAATACCAAGTTGTCAGCAATTTGAGAAATATAATCTTTAACTGTAATCAACAATCTTCTAACGTTTACCCGATCCAAAGCAGAAGCTTTTTTCTGTAATGTTTTTTGTCCGAATACTACAACACCTTGGTTAGGGAAAGTAGCAATTGGGTTAACATTACCTTCGTATAAAGTATCTCTGTCTCCTTGAGTTAATTTTCTTTCTGCTCTTACTACTGTAGATAATCCACCTCTGTTAAATCCAGCAGGTGCAAACCAAGCTTCAGTTGAGTTATCATTGAATGCATAAACTGCAGGGATTAAAGTAGAAGCCGGTACCCATACTGCATTACCTGTAGTAGGATCTGCTGCTTGTACCCAAGGCCAATAAGTTGCACCGTAAGATGTATCCATTCCTAATGCTTGGCCGGTTACTGTGTTTAAAGCAGTTCCGTAAGGAACCATATCAACTACTGCGATATTGTCTCCCCTGTTCTGTGCATTTGATACTATTGTAGAAATTTGAGTTGCAGCACTTATTCTGTTTAAACCTGGCATTGAAACTACGTTGTAGCTATATTCGTCAGGATTAGCAAGTAAGTTTAACATGGTAGTGTAATCACTTCCTGTAACACCTTGAGAATCTGCATTTAAAGTCAAACCAGCATTTTCGTAAAAGAAAGCTTGTCTTGCATTGTTAAAAGGGGTTCCTATAGCTGCACCAAAAGCACCTGAACAAGCAGTTGGAATAGATCCGGTAAATTGAGCCTTAGCAGTTCCGTTGTTATCGAAGTAGTTTGGAGTCTGGAAGTTAACAGCTTTAACTCTTACATAAGCAGAAGCATTAGCGTAGGATCCAGAAGTTTGAATATAGTAGGTTGAACCGTCAGTTGCGATGTTTTGAGCTTGATCTCCAAGTACTCTTGAAACGTAATTAGAAGCTTTAGGATCTAACGATAAGTTAGTCCATGTTTCTAAAACAACTTTAGAGTTCCCAGTATCATCACCTTTTCTGATTAGTAATCCGAAAGTTCCTGATGCTGAGTTAGGAGCAACAATTTCCCACCTAACGTTATCAGCAGATCCTGAAGCTAACGTATTGTTAGTGCCTTCAGTAGAAGTGCTGTTCATGATGGTTCCTTTAGATAATGTTTCTAATACAAAAGGAGCTACACCTGAAGTAGGTCCACCTGACCCTGTGGTCATCATAGATGAAGTTGCTCCTGTGTAGGTACCATTCGTAACTCTGCCTACCAACAAAGAATCACCGCCGTTTTGGAAGTAGTTATATGCTGCTATTGAGGTAAAATAGGTGTAAAAATCTGAACCTGATTGAACCAGGGTTCCATAGATGTTTTGGTATTGTGAGTAAGTAGTAACAACAGTCGGTACTATAGGGCCTTTAACTGTAGGTCCTAAGATGGCTGCTCCGGCCTGTACGGGCTGGGCAGTTAAGAACGACTGATCGTTTTCTCTTGCTAAAACACCAGGGGATAATAAAGTTTCTGCCATTATATTTTAGTTTGTTAGATAGTTCTAATATAAATAGTAATTAGACCTTCAAAAAGTTACTGGATGTCGTTGATATCACTTACCACTTCGGTAGTGAAGTTCACCCTGCCCTTTGAAAAAAACTTCTTAGTTGCTACTAACTCTTTATTAACTGCGTTAGGTATGATATACCCATACATTTTTATATTAAAGTTTGTTTTAATTAGTCTCTCTTCTCCTTGACTTAACGTTTCGTTGTTGGTAAAAGTGTCAATCCGGGCACGGAATTTAAATCTGTTAGGGTCTCCCCAGTATGAATCTGAAGCATAATTAATTCCTTCGACTATTTGGTTCATTTGTTCAATATAGTAAGTCCAAATAATGCATTCGTAGTTTAAAGTAACGTAATCTGGGATAACTACTGCCTGGTAAACGGTTACGGGTTTTCTATTATTTAACAGGTTAAAATTAGAATAAGCATCTCCTTTTTGGTAAGCTTTACCTGCAATTACATAATTCTGAGGATTGTTTGCATCTAGCTTATTTCCGACTGCGTATGACTTATCCATCGATGTTCTTCTAAACATAATAATGGGTGCCATAATTTTATCGTTCTTATCTCTATAATATCCATCTTTTTGCACTGCTTTCCATCTTTCAGGGTTTCCGTAGATGATCGGAACAGCAATAGTAGTTCCATTCTGGTATACTTGAGGTTTTATTACAGTATCAAAATAGAAAGCAATAGCTTCGTCTATATCACCAATACCGACTGTGTAATCTTTAACGGTTTCTCCTTTAACTGAGATCTCGTTTGCCCTGTAAGCTTTAGCTGTAGCGGGATTATTCTGATTAGCAAAAACAGGTAGTGGGGTGATAGCATTGTTTGGATTATCCAACAATGGATCCTGTTGAGAGATAGAAATTTCTCTTTGATTTTTTGGTACCGGTTTTCTAATTTTGTTAGCCATTACATTCTCTCCTTAGTTATTCCAAGTTTATCTGCAGCAATTAAGTGAGTCTGCACAATTATACTAATTGATGAGCCGTAATTCTCTAACCCTTCAGAGTACGAGTATTCCGGTACCTTTCCTACGAAGTATTGGTTGTCAACTACTGAATCAACTTCATAGTAGTTTTCGTAGTAAAATACTACATCTCCTACCTCTGGGGTAATTTCTGCTTCTATTAAATCATCTCTAAAAAAAGCAAAAGTTAAAGCTCTTGAAGTATCGGGTCCGAAAGCATCTGAAGTCCATGTTTGATCTCCACGTTGAATTAAAACGTTAAGTAGAACAGGTTCATTAACAAATTTGTCGAGTGCTTCTCCATACATATTAGTTGTAGAAGCTCCCAGAGTAATTTTATAGTAACCAACCTGTTGAGTTATAATGTTAGGTAATAACTCTCGGTTAATACTATTAATTAACAAGATATCTCTTCTTCTTCCAAATAAGGCCATTTAGATCTCCTCTACTTTTTGTAATTGTTTAACGCTATACTTAAATTTCTTTAGTTCTGGAATTTGTGCTAGAGATTCTTTTTTTATTATTTCAAAGGTTTCCTGCCCTGGTTTGGTCGTTACTACTTTTAATTGCAGTAGTCCTCTTGGGTTAAGATCTTCTTTATCAGTTTTATTGTTTACAACCGTAACATATTTCATGCTTCTGATGATTTGTGCAATATCAGTAATGTTGGTAGTATCTGAGAATTCAACATATACCAAAGTTTGGTACATTGAATAAGTTACTTCGTTTAATAAGTCTGTTAACTGTACCATGTTATGCTATAAATATTGGTTGTGGAACCATATTAAGTTCTTTCTGTTTATAATCAGCCTCTAAAGATCTTCTTTCGAGTAATTTCTCTCTTGAAGTTTCTTCTAGGTAGTTCCTTAGTTTATCTAACAGCAAATTCTTTTCTGCAGTAGCTGCAGTAATCAAATCAGCTGAGTTTAAAGTAACTTCCGCCCCAGGTATGGGTAAGGTTCCGTATTTTCCTCTAACGTATCCAAGCATTTCTTTTGCTAAAGATAGTGTATATTCAAAGATCCACTGCCTTCCTATAGAATTAATTTGTGTATAGTTTGGATTTGCATAGGGAACATTAGAAACGTTAGAAACCAATGCTGATGAGTTAGCCATTACCGGATTGTTTCTTTCTGAGTTCTTAATGTACTCAAAGAACATTTTACCTTCGTCCACAGTTGGTATTGGAAATAATCTCAGTCTGTTGTTTACTAATTCAAAAGAGTAGTTTGACTTTCTGATTTGATCGTTAAACTCAATAGCTTGAATCTTCTGAAGATCGTAATTGATTGGCATCAGAAGGAAGTTAATTGCTGGTGAATAGTTCCCCCATCCGAATGTATCTAATAGGTTCATCATACCTGTCCCTGTTCCTGCATAAGGATCAAAGTAGCGAACGATGGCCGGAGGTGATTCGTAGAATACTCTTTTAATTTCAATTGTATCTCCAGGAGTTAAAGAGGCAGAAGCACTAGCCCATACATTCATATTATAATCCTGCTGACCGGCAATAGTTGTAAAAGAACCTGTATACCAAGTTACTGTTCCCCCTACTCCGGCTTCTTCTCCGTACTGATTTGACATTCTAACAATAGCTCCGAAGTTTGGTTGTATTACTGAGTTATTTAAATTAGATCCGGTAGAAGCTCCTTCCATTGAGAGGAAGTCCTGTCTTACTTTAAATGCATAAATTTCATTTCCGTAAGTTGTTACTGCTTCTTCAAAAGCTGTATAGAAGTTGATATCCTGCAATTCGACATCAACCAATGGGTATCCTAGTCTTCTTGCACAGAAATTTGATACCTTATCAGCATCCGTTTGAAACTGATAATCATTATCGTAGAACCCAAAAGGAGTATCTCCGGGAAAGAAGGATGAGGAACCGGGCCAGATTTGAGCGTTAGCCATATACTAATAAATAGTATTGGATTTGCTTACTTGATCTGGGTCAGAGTTACGATTACAGAAGGGACTGCTACTCCTCCGTTTGTTGGTCCAGCAGCTTCGGCAACTAATTGAACACTAGCACCTCCGTTAACATAGCATACTAACTCTAAGAAATCTCCTGCAATTAAGCTTTCAACAAAATTCCATGCTCCAACGTATTTGTGGTTTTGGTTTTGAATATCAAGCCCTGTATTACTGTATGTTTGATTAACACCATTTTTTCTTAGCCAAATATATACTTGAGGACCTCCACCAACTGTGGTTTGTACTTGAGTTGAAAATTGAAGGTTGTAAATACCTGTTCTAGTTACTGTTAATCTTGAATTTGATACTACTGAAATTCCGTCATTGATGACGGGGGTATTTAGGGTAATGGATGCTGAAGCACCTGATACTATTGTTTGAGTTGTTGTATCGTAGAATGTACCAACTGATAGAGTTGATACTCCATTCTCAGCATAAGAGGAAGTTAAAGCATAAGAGGCAGAAGTTGCAAATGATGCTGTCCCTGCAACGTTACCTAGCAATGAACCGGTAATTGAAGTAAATCTACCTATAGAACCGGAGACTGTTAATCCTCCTAACCCACTTAAAAGGTTGGTTGATGGATTGTAGTACGGACCGTTTGTTCCGTCTGCTGCCAGTTGATAGTAATCACCTAGAGCACCAGTACTGTTTTTAAATACTAGATTGAAGTCAGTATTTGCTGAAGGATTTGAAGCAATAAAAGCTGTATTTGCAGCTGATGCTGTTGCATTTAAAGGGCCAATAACTGTTAATGAACCAGAGATGGTTATATCGTATGCGTTTGTACCTGTGAAAGCATCCACGGACTGAGTTACGTGCCAGGCATTAATTGTCTGGGTTTGTGCTATACCTGTTTGTGAGAGAGTTAGTGCCATTTATTATAAATATTAAAAATTAATATAAAGCATTCCAAGAAGTACCGTTGTAGAAATAGGGCTTTGGTGGAGCTGAGGAAGATACAGCAAATGAACCTGTTGCTACACCTGAAGGTAATGGTGTTTGAGGGGTTAATGTTAGGATGTTACTTATGGTTAATGAACCGGTTATTGTGAATGAGCCGGAGTTGCTTGACTGTAAGGCTCCTGGTTGTCCTTGAGGACCGATGCTTGCTACGGTGATGACCGAAGTTATGGGCTGGGTGACATTTACCGAAGTGCCGTTACCGATTTCGGTAATAACTATTTGCTTGTCGGTGTTGACAAGATTTACCTCATTAGCATCTTGGGAGATATAGACTTGGTTACTCATTGTTTACCGAGTTACCTCTTTGCTTAATTTTACCTGTCCTTCAATCAATCTGGTTACTATCGATCCGGAAACAATCTCTAAGTCATAAACTGCCTGGTCAAAAGATAAAGCCGATGAAGAGACTGCTGAAATTAAAATTCCAATTGAACCAGAAGTGGGCGGGGTAGACCCGTTTGAACCTGAGAAATTAATCCCAGTCCCGTCTGCCTGCAAAGAACTGCTTAAAGATAAGTACACTGTAGCCGACGTAACGGAAGGCCTAATTTGCATCCTTCCAGAATACCCTACCAGACTAACAGCAGTCCCTGCAGA
>B570J29032_109957482_pt1 | contig 9956 bp, 12 predicted proteins | sample LakMenEpi16Nov12_FD_29032 | JGI IMG/M metagenome (IMG submission 29032)
TTCGGCTAATGTAACCGTCAGCATAAATAAAACCAAGCCAATACGCTTTGTGTTCATTATCTATATTTTTAAAAAAATCATAATTTACATGATATTTTCTTGAATTTATTTTATTACTACGAATAAGCCCTCTTTTTTTAAGATTTTTTGTTAACTTGCCAAGCCCTATACCAGTTATATTTTTTACCTTTATGGTGGATAATCCTGATAAGTATAAATCTATTGATTTTTCTAATATATGATCATATTTAATAATTTTCTTTTTTGATATTTTTAATCTTTTTATTTCTTTTCTCAATGTGTGTAGAGAAACCTTTGTTATTTTATTAACTTCATTTAAACTTTTTCCATTTTCGTAAAGACTCAATGCTTCTTTTAAACTCTCTGATGTATAGCTCTTGTGAGCGGCTTCTTCGGCACTTCTTGTTAAACCAAGTTTTTTAAGTTGATATTGAAGTCCTTGAAAAGATACTTCCGCTTCAGCTGCGGACTTTTCTATTGATTTTCCTTCTTTGTAAATAAGAATTGCTTTTTTCATTGATTTTTTCATATATGTCCTTGATGTGAGTAGATAATCTATATATAATATAGAGTAATAAAAATATTTTTATGAAATCAAACATATTTAAAATTTGTGAAGAAAAATTAAAAGAAAAAGGATTGTATGAAGATAAAAGATATCAAAAAAGATTAGAATGGGAAAAACAAGAGATAATTTCTCAAAATAAGGAAAATTACTTTCTAGATATGGTGACCAGAAATGTAAATTATCCAGATAATGAAAATAATCTTTTGGTGTGTTGGCTACTAGAAATAGTACCAAATTTTGATATAGAAAAAGATCCAAATTATGTACAAGGTGATTCTCCGGATATCGATGTGGATTTTATTCCTGCTGTTCGTGATTTTTTAAAGAATGAATGGGCTCCTAAAACATTTGGAGAGCAATATGTCTGTAATATAGGAAACTATACTACTTTTGGTATTAAATCCTCTCTTATCGATATGGTTAGAGTTCACGGAGAAGAAAGAGGAGAAATACTCGCTTTAACAACAAATCTTCAAACAAAAGATGATGAAGGAAAAGTTCTCACATGGGATTCAGCTATGAAAACTGATCCTATGCTTAAGAAATACTGCGAAGAACACCCAGATATAGCAAAGGCTGCTCAAAAACTAATTAATAGAAACAGAGGGACAGGTATACATGCTGGAGGTTTGATTGTAAGCTCTATTCCTTTAACCGATCTTGTTCCTCTTATAAAAAGAAAAGATAGCCCTCAGGCAAGTGCTTGGGTAGAAGGTCTTCATGGACAAGATCTACAGCCAGTAGGACTTGTTAAATTTGATTTGCTTGTGATCAGTAATCTTCTTCAGATTGCAAAGTGTTGTAAGCTTATAAAAGATAGAAAAGGTATTGATAAAATATGTGCATTTCCTGGTCAAGGCAATTGGAGCAACATAGATGAGTATAGGAATGATTTAAAATCCCTAGAAATGGCTAATGAAGGAGACCTTAAATGTATCTTTCAGTTTGATAGCCCAGGTATTAGATCATTAGCTAAAGCTGGTGGTGTTACAAGATTTGAAGATCTTGTTGCCTACTCATCATTATATCGTCCAGGTCCTTTGAATTGTCTTCAAAAAGATGTAAAAGTTAATACAAATCTTGGATATAAAAAAATAAAAGATTTGAAGCCTGGGTTAGATAAAATTGCCTATTTAAGTAAAAAAAAGAAAATTAAATATACTGAAAAATTTATTTTAATAAAAACTGGTTATAAAAAATTATTAAAAATTAAAACTAAATCTGGAAAAGTAATTTTGTGTTCAAATGAACATAAAATCCTTACCGATAAAGATGAATTTATTGAAGCCGAAAAATTATCTGTTGGGCAAAAAATTGCTAAAAAATTAAAATAAAATCTCCTACATATTATTGAATAGTCCTGGAGGCTACAATGATATGTAAATTATGCAATAGAGAAATTTCAGACAAATTTTACAGACATTTAAACTCGTCTCATAAAATTAAAAAAACGAAGTATTTGCAAATGTTTCCCGAGCAAACAGAAGAATATAAAAATCAAATACCCGATGTTTGGAATAAAGGTGAAACCAAAGAATCTAATGAGACTGTATTTTCAATTGCTAAAAAAGTCAAAGATTATAGCAATCAAGCACATGTTAAAAAAAATAGATCTGAGCGTATGAAAAAAGCATATGAAAAAGGAGATATCCTCAAACCAGAGACTAGAAAAAAAGTTGTTAAAATGGCGTCAGACGCTTGGGTTAGTAAGGTTAAATCTGTTTCTCCCGAAGAAAGAAAAAAATTATTATTTGCTTTCACATCTGCCGGGAATGAAAAGCTTAAACAATTGAGAGAAAAGCGGACACCCGAAGACTACCAGAGATTATACCCTTTGGCTAAAGGCAAAGCCAAATATAGTAATTGTGCATTTTGTGATAAACAAATTATTATATGGGTTGGAGGAAAGCCAAGACCTAAAATTAAATTTTGCTCTAAAGACTGTAATAATAATTATCGAAAAGTTCATCCTGACTATGTATTTAGTAGCACAGGCAAGTCATTCTATTCAAAAAAAATGAATTGTGATTTTTTTCTTAGATCGAGACTTGAATTATGGCTCTCCGAACTACTAGATGATTCCCCATATGTTAAATCTTGGTTTGCAACACCTTGTTGTATTGCTTATAATTATTGCGGCAAAAATAAAAAATATTTTCCGGATTTTTTAATTAATGAAAAATTTTTAGTAGAGTTAAAATCAGGATATGTTTATCAAATTGATGCCGAAAAATCTGAAGCAAAATTAAAGGCTGGTGAAAGTTATGCGATAGAAAATAATTTTCTTTTTCATTACTGGCAGTTCAATGATTGTAACATGAGTAGAAAAAAGTTTCGCAACGACAAAAGGGTTATTAATTTTTTTGAAAGTATAAAAAATGATTGATTATGATGAAATAATTTCTATAGAAAAAGTTGACGAAGATGAATGTTATGATATTTCTTTAATCATTGAAGATGATCTTTATATCGATGAGCCTAATTTTATTGCTCAAGATATTGTTGTTCATAACTGTAAAATGCATGAAAGATTCATAGAAAGAAAAAGAGGCAGAGAAGAATATAAATTACATCCTATTTTAAACGAAATATTAAAAGATACTTATGGGGTAATTGTATACCAAGAACAAGTAATGAAAATATTGAACATGGTTGGAAATATTCCAATGAGAGATGTTGAAGCTGTAAGAAAGGCTATTAGTAAGAAAAAAGTAGAACAGTTTATTAAATACAAAGAAACATTTATTAATAATGGAAAAAAGAACTTGGATTCTTCTGAAGAAGAATTAGAAAATTTATGGAAACTTATTGAAAGTTTTGCAGAATATGGCTTCAATAAAAGTCATGCAGTATGTTATACTCATATTAGTTCAAGACTTTTATATTTAAAGTCTCATTTTCCTCATGAGTTTTATACTGCAATTTTAACATGTGAAAATGATGCCGATAAAATTAAAGAATATAGAAAAGAAATAACTAAGCATAAAATAGATTTAAAGCCTGTTGATATTAATTTGTCTAAAGAAAACTTCAGCCTTATAGGAGATGATATTTATTTTGGTTTTTCTAATATAAAAGGAATAGGAGAGCCTATAGCAAAAGAAATAGTAAAGAGACAGCCATATAAAAACTTTGAAGATTTTGTTGAAAGATTCGGAACAGATTCTAGTGTATTAAAGCCATTACTTTCTCTTAGGTGCTTCTCCGATTCGGATCCTTACACTCTTTTTATGTTCTCTGAAAAATATAAAGATTATATAAAGAAAAATCAAGATAGAAAAAAAAGGTATGCAAATACAGCAAAAAAAAATAAAGAGATTCTTTATTCAATGATCAAGGAGGCAGAGAATACTGATTTTATTAAAAATAAAGTAGTTAGTGGGGAGATAGACTATATTGATTTAGATTCTTTGAAAATTGGCAGTAAATCATGTGATGATTGGAAAAAGAGATATTTAAAACTTATTATTAATAACAAAGATGCTTGGAAAAACATATGTAAAATGATTAACAAGATACAGACTGCCAAAAAAAGATATGAAGATAAAGAAGATTTGGAGAAACCTAGACTAGAAGGTTTTGTTATTGATGATTCTAAAATTGATAAAAACTTGAAAAAAGAATTTGATGATTTAGTAGCCTGTGAAAAGAAGTATTATGGATTTGCTTGGCACAGTAATGTAAAGGACAGTCCGGATTATAGGGGAGGATTAACCTTCGACACACTAGAGCCTGATTCTGGAGATACTCTTCCTGTGGAAATAGAGGTAATATCTTGTAGTAAAAAGAAAGGTAAAAAGGCAGAATACTATCAGGTAAAAGCAGAAGATTGTAATTGTGATGAAGGTCTTATAAATGTATGGAAAGATGATTATGCTAATTTTCAAAATGAATTAGTTCCTGGAAGTTTGCTTAGAGTAAGATTAAGTGCCCCAAGCAAAGGCTTCAAGACATACACAATAGCTAGCACTGGACCAAGAAATTTTTTCAAAAAAAGTACTGTTAATAAAGAAGACGACTACAGAATAGTAGTTCTTAGAAAAAAGGAAAAAGATGAGCAAAGAGTTGATAATTGATGAAAGTAATTTTTCAGAATACTTCAAAGATGTTTCTTTAAAATATAAACCTAGCAAAGATGAAGTAATTGCATGTTATACAACAAAAGCAAAATTCGGACCAGGAGATCTTAAAAAAGATGTAATAAATGCATTAGAAAACAATGCGTATTCAGCTCTTGCTATTATTCAAAAGATGGCAAAAGCCAGATGGATTGATTCGGTAAAAGTATTAAAAGAAATTTTGCATGATCGCCTTTCAGGTATGAGTGTTGATGAAGTTGAAAATAAAGAATACGAATACATAGCAGAATTTTTTTATTATACTAAAAAAGAATATATTCCAAAAGATGACCCTCATTGGTCAACTCTAAAAACATATAACTCTGAAGATCTTGTAGATAAAGAAAAAAACATTTTAATAAAATCTAAAATTATTGAAAATGTATAAATAAACTATATGTCAACTCCAACCCCAACTCCAACTCCAACTCCAACGCCAACGCCAATATTAGGAGTCGCACAGCCTGTTCCAAGTTCAAAGCCGGACTATTTAGACAGCCTACTTTCTTGTAATGATTATGTGATAAAGTTGTTTAAGAACAACTTGAATGAAAACAATTTGTCGTTTACCGAATGTACTTTTGATGGATATTCCTCTAAAGAACTGGATAAGAATAACTGGAGTGCAGCAACAGTAGAATCAGGGGATGTTGTTTCTTATTACGATGAAGTTCTGGTCTGGGGATGCAGCGATATTGTAGAAAGTACAATATATGGATATTATATTGTTAATAATTCTGATTCTGTAATATGGTATTATAAATTCCCAAATCCTGTATTAATTTCAAGTTTACAAGCGATTAGCTTAACATTAAGAATAGTTTTAGGTTGCTAAAATTAAAAACTTAAGTATATATAATTATTATGAGCAACAATAACATGGAAGATCAGTTCGATAAGTGGACACAACAATGGGATAAAGCATTAAAAGATGGTTTATTTCCAAAGTCTGACCTAAAACCCAAAGAAATAGAGGACGGAAAATCTAATTTCTTCGGACAGATTAATATCAAAGATTCAGAATTAGATCCAGAACAAGATGGTGTCTCTTATTGGAATGATATTGCAAATTATTCAGAAGCTCAACTATTAAATGAAAATAAAACATCTAAGGTAGCAAAAAGTAGCAACCCAGTAGATTATTCAAATTTGGGTAGAGATGCAAAAAATAAACCAACAGACGATTGGACTGAAGGTGAAAGTTTAGATAAACTTAATGAATTGAAGAAAAAACTATACGACTTAGAGGTTCAATTTTTATCTAAACATGCGATGGGTGTTAAAGAAAAAGAATTAGACTCTATTAAAAAAGAGATGGGAAAAGTAGCATCTATGATTGACAAAATTAGCGATCAGATAGGTGCACTAAGATTCACACCGGAACCTAAATGATATAAAATGCTTTTTATTAAAAACAAGCATATCAAAGAAAAAAAAATAGATAATTTTTGTTTTAATGTCTATAAATTTACAAAAAAGAAAAAACTAGATAAGATTTTAATTATTACTAATTTTTGTGAATTGGGAGTAGAAACTTTAGCTTGTAATTATTCTATACCACAATTATTAAATATTTTTAATGGATATTATATAATATTAGTTGGATGGACTGGAAGGGAATATTTTTATAGACATTTAGTTGATGAGTTTTGGGAATTAAAAGAAGATGATTATTGGTTAAAAGATTCTTGTAATGCTTTTTGGACTAGGTCTAAAAACATAGATTTATTAGAGAAAGAACTAAAAAAAATAGGCATACTTTTTAAAAGTCAATATCTTGGCAATTTTTTAATCACATATGTTTGTAAAAAATGTTTTCATTCGAGCTATGCTTTTTTTGATTTATGTCCAAGATGTGGTAATAAAAATATCTCCCCTCCTTTATTAGGAGATATACAAAATAAAAAATTTTCAAGAAGTATTCCAAAACCAAAAGAAGATTATTTAAATGAAATTAAAAAAATAGTTCCAAATAAAGCAGTTGCTGTTTTTGCAAGAAACAGAAAAACATATGGTAGAAATTTACCTAAAGATTTTTATTATAAATTAAATAAAATTTTGGTTTCTAATGATTTTACTCCTGTTTATCTTGGAGAAAATGTATCAAGTTTAAAAATGGAAAATTGTATTGATTTTTCTAACACTGCTATGGTAAAAAATTTAGAATTTACATTGGCTGTATTAAGTTGTGTAGAGTTTAGCATTCAACTCTGGACAGCATCGACAAGATTGAGTTCAATTGTAAAAACTCCTTTTATACTCGTAGAATCCGCAGATCAGTTGGCTCTTAGAGGACAAGAAGGAAGTAGAATAGCAGCTAGTTCTGATTTTAACAAAAAAAAGATAATAATATCTAATTATGTATCATTTTTAAATGATACAGAAAAAGGCTTGTTATCTATAGAAAAGTCTATACATGAAATAAAAAAAGATAATTGGGACTATGTTTTAGATTTAACTGAAGATAAAAATATGGTAAAACACGCTTTAGATAAAAAGGGATTGTTGAACTGGTGATTTATGAACACTATTAATTTCTTGAATGTTTCCTCAGAAAGAATAGGCTTTAAAAGAGAAGTTTTTTTTGATTCAAAAGTTCCAACAGACTTAGACAATCTTCTTTTTATACCTATATTTTGTGATTTTAAACATTCTTTTATTTTTTCATCAATACTATTTGATCACTATAAAAATAAAACAAAAAATTCAAAATATATTATAGTCTGTTCCTACCCAGGATTCTCACACTTGTTTAAAGAGGCAGACGAGTATTGGAGTTTATCTGATTTCAAATTTTTTAAAAATATTTATGAAAATTCAAATGAATTTGAAAATAAATCAAAAACATATTTAGAATTATTAAGAAGCTTCAATGAAAATTATAGAAACGTAATTAATTCGAGCACTTTTAATTTGTATTATAAAAATGGTTTTAAAGAAAAATTTTGGAAAGAATACGAAGATATTATATTAAACTTTCCTATGATTCCAAGTTCTGCAATCTTAGGAAAAGACACCCTCAGGTCAATAAATGAAAATTCTGGGTATAAGGTTTTTCTTCATCCTTCTATTTATTTGAACTCTTGGGCGGATGGAAGAAATATAAAAGTTAGATCTAATAAGGATTTTTATATAGAATTAATAAAATATTTGAAGAGTGAAAATATTTTTCCTGTTATATGGAATCACCCAACAGGGTTTGATTTAACAAATGAATTTACAAATAAAACAGATTGTATATTTGTAAATGAATATGATATATCTAAAGTTTTATCTTCTATAAGACTAACGGGATGCACCCTAGACTTGTTTAATGATTTATCTTGGCTATCAAAATTATCAAGAACACCATCTTTGATTTTTGATGAGAGAACAAGATACTTTAATACAAAGGAAAATGAATTATACAACTACACAGCAATAGAAACACCGAATAAAATTCAATTCTACTTCACAAACAGTATAGTTAATGGAAATTTGAGTTCTTGGAAAAATGACATTTTTGTTAATATTAAAAATAATTTAATGAATTTTTTACCGTACTTAGACAGAGATACTTGGAACACAACATCTGAGTTTAATAAAAAAGTAATTATAGAAGATGTTAGAAAAATCAAAAATAAAAAATTTGGAACAAGATTTATAAAAATTCCAAAAGAATGAAACTCTATTATTAGAAGGAGACTTTAAATGAAAATTAGAATATTAAAAGAAGATGGTCATCACAATCTTTCTCAAAGAGAAAAGGAAGATTTGTTCAAAAGAGGTTTGAATATTTTTAAGAAAGTAATATCAGATAGCGGAGTTCTTCAGGAAGTTAAAAAAAGAGAATTTTATGAAAGTCCTGGAGAAAAAAGAAGAAGAAAGAAAAAAGAGATGAATTTAATAAGAAAGAAAAATTCAAAACCTGAAAATTTTTGATTGACAAATTCTTACGCCTTGATAAAATTCGCTTCATCAAATAAGACTATTAAAAATGTTAACAAAAAAACAAATAGATGAAGTTTGTTTGGCTGGACACAACTCAAAAACATGCAGATATTTGGGCGAGAACAATAATAATTATTATTGTTTAAAAAAAACTTTAAAAAAACAATTAATAGACCAAGAAGTTAAAGATTTTTTTCATTTTTGTGAAAAAAATAAAATAGAACCGGATAGGTTGTGTCTTCCAACTGCAGATAACTGTGAAGGCTTTTATCTGAGATAGAGTCGAGTGACCCCAGGAGGTGAGGCTCAAAATGAAAATGTCCAAAGAAGATTTAGAAGAAGTCAGCAAGAGAGCTGGATTACCCACAGAAGAAGTAGAATCAATCTTCAAAGAAGTTAAGCCAGAAATGGAAATAGTTAATGAACCTGGATTAACGTCTCTACTAAAAAAAGAATTGCAAAGAAGAAATAAACCCTCAGAATAAATTCCAGACGCCGCCTATTTTAACATCTTAATAAGTTTTCTTGCTTGAGCAGGCTCGACAGAATCTATTACTTTGTTTGTTAGATTTTCATCATTAATCTCAGCAATTTTGTTTGTAACTGTTTTAAGAAGTTTTTCGTTCTCTCTATTTTTGTAATAGAAAATAAAAACAAGAGCAACACAACTAAACACAAGAAAAAGAGCCCCGTCTCCTTGTAGAATTTGAATTCCTGAATTTTCATTCCTAGAGATAGCAGAATTTATGTTAATCAAACCTTCTTGGACTTCTCTTAATCTGCTTCCTATAATGTCGACTTCTTGTCTCATTTTTCCTAATTCCAACAAAAACCCTTGTTGATTATTCTGAACATCTCCGTTAGGATTATTTATATTCTGTTTGTTTCGTGGACTTAGATTTCCACCACAACCAGAAAATAAAGTTAAAAACAAAAAAACCAAAAAGAATTTTTTAAACATACAGTTATGTATTAAGGAGCATTTCAAAAATGAAAAAACAAATTATGGAAAAATACGAAGATGATTATTATGATGATTTTGATGATTTTGATGAAATAGAAGACGAACCAGAAGAACTAATAGCAATTAATTTGCTAAAAAATATAGAAATATCATCTATTGATGATTTTAGAAAAGATGCTATGGGACTGGCAGAATACTATATAAAATTATTTTTTGAAGAAAAATCTGCACATCCTAATACAAATATAGATAAATCTAGTTTATTTAATAAAGATAAAATTTATACAGTTGTAAATACTAATATAATATTAGGTGTTCAAAAAGCATATGAAGCTCTTGAAAAATGCATTGTTAT
>B570J29032_109957480_pt1 | contig 9953 bp, 4 predicted proteins | sample LakMenEpi16Nov12_FD_29032 | JGI IMG/M metagenome (IMG submission 29032)
TGGTGGAGAAGAATTCTGTCTGCTGTGCTCCCCAGCGACTGCCGAACAAGCAGTTGTAGCTGCTGAACGCGTGCGAAGTGCCATAGCTGCGTCGCCTGTGTGCTTTCAAGACATTCAAATACCGGTCACTGTCAGCATCGGTGTTGCCTGTTACGACGGAAATCGCCCATTCGAGCCAACCCAATTGATCGCTCAAGCTGATACTAAACTCTATCTGGCCAAGCAGAACGGACGAAATCGAGTTGAATGTTAGTTAGAAATTAACCCAAGTAGATGCTTGGAAATTTACCATAACTCCAAATCAGGATATCAATGAACATGAACCGATGTGTACTGAGTCTTGTGCTTTGCCTACTAACCGCATCAGCACTACGTGCTGAATTCACGCCTATTGCGGGCTGGGATCAACAACTATTTCCCTCCTTTTTAATCGGAACTGCGGCAATGAAGTCGGATGTCAGGGAAGTGCCAGACAAATATTTGGGAGATCCCAATGGCTTGCTGGGTGTTGAAGTCGTCGCGCCGCAAGACGATTGCGAAATTGAAGTTACCATTGAATTCAGCCAGTATGCTGAGACTAGCCAGTACTTGGGTCGTCTACCCAAGCAAGGCGAAACCTACACAGTCTTTCCAAAAGTTAAATATCGGTTCGACACGTTAAGCCAATGTTCACAGGCCACACCGTCAACCGTAACGTACCGCGTCAAGCTGGACGGTAGTACCGTTCAGGAGAAATCAGCTACCGTAACAGTACGCAGCATCCAAGATTGCCCGATCAAAGTCTTGGTAGGCGACGAAGTCATCGACACCAGCTTCGCATTCGCTGTATTTGTCAATGAGCAACATCCGTTCATGGACAAGCTTCTGCGAGAAGCTCTTGACATTGGCGTTGTGGATAGCTTCATCGGTTATCAAGCCAAGTCAGAAAACGAAGTATTGCGTCAAGTATACGCGATTTGGGACCTATTAGTTGCTCGCGACGTCCGCTACAGCAGCATCACTACGACAGCAGCCGACTCCGACCAAATCTTGAGCCAGAACGTACGCTCGCTGGAAGATACGATCAACAATCAACAGGCCAATTGTGTCGACGGATCGGTATTGTTGGTTACCTTGCTCCGCAAGATTGACATTGAATCGTTTCTGATTTTGGTTCCCGGGCATTGTTACGCAGGATTTTTCCTGGATGCTGAGCACACCAAGGCGCTGGCCATTGAGACTACGCTGGTTGGAGCCGAGGTGGAAGAGCCCGATGAATTGGACCCGCTACTGGACGAATCCGTGGATGAGTCGCTACGGGGCGATTACTCCTGGCCAAGTTTCGTACGTGCATTGGAGGAAGGTACCGGAAATTTTGTCGCCAGCCAGGAGAAATTCCAAGATGAAACTGAGGCTGACTATCGCATCATCGACATTTCAGCCGCTCGCAAATTAGGCGTGCTACCGATACCACATCGAGGAAAAGAGAAATTTGTCCACTTCGATCACTCGGAGTACATAGCCGAAGAAGAGGCCGACGACGAGTACGAAGATGAAGACTACGAAACTGAAGATGACTCGGAATGGGAGGACGTTGAATAACGAAACGAGAGCGGGCATACGGACCTTTAAAATTATCATTACAGCGATTCTATCCTCCCCCTTAACCTGCACAGAATTTCCAGTAGCATATTACGAAGGTGGAGAGCTGCCAATTGACGGATTGAGTATCACTTGTCGGGTGTCATTGTTTCTTATGTAATTTATGGTCCGTCGGGCAATTAATAAACGAAAAACGCTCCAGACTGAGGACATGCAGGCACATCCGCCTGCAAAGCTTTCGTCGACCTTGGCTGCACAATCAATTTCCGACGGCAATTGGTTTGATCCTTGGGTCTGTGCAATCGCAGCACTGTTGAGCCTGCTGCCATTCCTATCGAAGGCGGTTCACTTGGACGATACAGTATTTATTTACGTCGCCAAGCAGATTTGCCAGAGTCCAACAGATCCTTTTGGACTGGTGATCAATTGGTACGGCCATCAGATGCCACTACATGAAGTTCAACAAAACGGTCCGTTGGCCAGTTACTACATGGCTCTAGCGGCTAGCCTGCTTGGGTGGAGTGAAGTTTCCTTGCACACGGCATTCTTGGTTCCCGCCGTGGCATCCGCCGTAGGAATGTTTTATTTGGCGAAGCGGCTTTGCGATCAGCCGGTACTGTCTACGCTGATCATGCTGCTAAGTCCAGCCTTTTTAGTCTCTGGCACCACGCTCATGTGTGATGTTTTTATGATGGCATTGTGGCTATGGTCGGTTGTACTTTGGATTTGGAGCGCCGACCGGCACAGTCACGGCTGGGCGATCTTGAGCGCTGTTTTGATTGGTGCAGGGATTGTCACCAAGTACTACGCTACGGCAATTATTCCATTGCTGCTTGCCTATTCACTTTTCCGCTGGCATGATGTGCGCTCGCGAGTTTTTTATTTGCTGATACCGGTAGCAATGGTATTGGCCTATGATCAATACATGTCGTCACTCTATGGGCACTCGCTCTTGAAGGGTGCTAGCGATCATGCCATTGAGATGGCGGGCGCAAAAGGAAGCGTTATCTATCGAATCGCGGTAACCCTAACATTTATGGGAGGATGCCTGGCGGCGATATTGTTCTATGCACCAATGCTTTGTTCGCGAAGGTCACTATTAGCGGCGTGCGGATTGTGCGTGTTGGCTGCTTTGTTGCTTCCACTTTTCTTGGACTTGAATGTAACCTATTGGTCGGCGATGACGAATCCTCAGTCATTGCTCTTCATTTTTCAATTCGCCATTTTTCTTATCGGCGGAGCCGGGATACTTGTTCTAGTTGGACGTGATGTGTTGATCCGGCGTGACGCCGACTCCCTTTTGTTATGGCTTTGGGTTGCAGGGACATTTATCTTTTGCTCAATACTCAACTGGACTGTTAACGGCAGGTCACTTCTCCCGATGATGCCGCCTGTCAGCTTGCTTCTAATCCGAGGATTATCGCCGTTGTTCAAGGGGCAATCCAGACGCTCGGTTTTTTGGAAAGCTGTCCCGCTTGGATTGACTGCCGCTCTTGCGCTGAACGTGGCTTGGGCAGACACCTGGTGGGCCAATTCAGCTCGATCAGCGGCCCAGTTCTTTGACTCACATGGACCGTTTCTTGATAAGAGAGACAATGTCTATTATACGGGGCATTGGGGATTTCAATTCTATATGGACAAACTGGGATTCCGAGCGTTGGAGACAAATCAAAGTACGCTGCGTTTGGGAGATTCGGTCATTTTTCCGGCATACAACACCAACGTGCCACTGCAATTGCTGGCGGGAGCTAAGCAAGTCGAACACCACTTGTTTCCGGTTCATCCGTTTCTCGCTACGATGCGGTCAGACATGGGAGCAGGTTTTTATTCTAATCTTGGGGGACCATTGCCATTCGTTATCGGGCCAGTAACACCCGATCGCTATACAGTTTTGACGGTTTCAGATGGCACCCTGCAAAGAATTCGAATTCAGCAATTGGAGCAAGATGTTCTGAAAAACAGCAATTCTCTGGAATCTAGATACCAATTTGGCATGGCACTTCTAGCCGCCGGCCAAGTAGCAGATGCGGTTGACCAACTGGAAATCGCCATGGAAATCGATCCCAATAACCTGGCGATACAGAATGATCTAGCCTGGATATTGGCCACACTTCCGCAGGAATATCAGCAGCGCCAACCAGAAGCCCTACAATTGGCCCTGCATATCAATTCTGTTTCGGGCGGCCAGATAGCCGAATTTCTTGATACGCTGGCTGCGGCGTTAGCTGCGAATCGCCGATATGACGAGGCTACCGCAACTGCAACTAAAGCTCTTGAGTTGCTAAAAAATGACCCTCGTCACGAGCTAGTCCAAGGGATAACAGAGCGTGTACAGCTTTACAAGCAGCATCAGCCGCACCATGAGAAATACCCTATGCCAGCGAATTGAACCAGAGATTACAATCGAACCAAGACTATCTCAAAGTACTCTTCTGATAAAGTCGCTTAATGCCAAAACGTAAAAGAAAAACCAGGACCGCTGTGGCTCCTGATAAAAAGGAAAAACCACTTGCCGCTTGGCTTTGCGGAGTTCTGGCCGTCCTGACCCTGATCGTCTATTGGCCAACCTATTTCGCCGATTTTGTAAATTTTGATGACCATCAATATGTGGTGGAAAATGAGCGTGTTTTAACCGGATTAACTTGGGATAATGTACGCTGGGCGATGACTCAGGTAGGTTACGCATCCAACTGGCACCCACTGACGTGGCTTAGTCACATGCTGGACGTTGAACTGTTCGGTCCCGGAGCCGGGCCGCATCACGTAGTCAATGTCGTCATCCATGCAGCAAACGCGGTGTTGTTGTTCTTGTTGCTCAGATCACTTACGGGTGCATTGATTCCCAGCTTCGTTGTGGGAATGCTGTTCGCAATACACCCAATGAACGTTGAATCTGTAGCCTGGATTTCTCAGCGTAAGACGACCCTCAGCACTTTTTTCTGCATACTTGCAATATGGAGCTATGCGAGATATGCACGGTTGAACAGTTGGAAAGCCTACGTGGGCAGTCTTCTACTTTTCTTAATGTCCCTGATGGCCAAACCCATGATGGTGACCATGCCGTTTGCCTTGCTGCTGCTGGATTTCTGGCCGCTAGAACGTGCTGCGCTAAAGCCTAACACATCGAACACCGACACCTTCCGAATCGGCGCATTGGCAAAAGGTTTCGTTCGCTTGATTCCTGAGAAGCTGCCGTTCGCTGGTCTAACCCTTTTAGTTTCTTGGGTCACTCTATGGGCTCAGGAAAGCGCGATGAGCCCGATAAATCAGTATTCGCTGACCGAGCGGTTAGCCAATGTCGCCGTATCATACGTAGAGTATCTACGCCTGATGGTATGGCCGTTCAAGCTAGCGGTGTTCTATCCTTTGTTTGGTACCGACCTAGATAACACACCTATTAAAGTTGGCTTGTCCGTAATTTTTATTCTTCTGATTTCCTTAATCAGTCTATGGTTTGGCACGTCTAAACGCTACTTGCTTACTGGTTGGTTATGGTACCTTGGAACGATGATCCCTGTAATTGGGTTGGTGCATGTAGGTGCTCAGGCATTGGCGGATCGGTATGTCTATGTTCCTTTCTGGGGCATTTGGATCGCAGTGGTTTGGTTGATTTGGGAGTTCACTCAGCAGCTCACGAACAAATCTCGCATTCAAATCGGACTTATTGGCTTTAGCATAGCAGTGGCCCTAGTGTTCAGCGGATTGACCATGCGTCAAGCTTCCAAGTGGAACGACACAGTTACGCTGTTTCAAGATGCAGCGGCGAATACCAAACGGAATTGGTTGGCTCATCGAATCCTAGCGGAGCACTATCTGGAGATTCGAGACTACGATCAAGCCTACGTACACTGCAAAATGTCCGATCAATGGGCTGTGGAGGACCCAAGGTTTCTAACCACTTATGGTCGGGTCCTACATGAAATGGGCAAGGAAGCCGAAGGTTTGAAGAAGCTACATCGAGCGATGGAGCTTCGACCCGACTTAGCAATTGTCCGAGTCAATTTAGGTTGGGTGCATCTGTCCTCTGGTCGATACGATGAAGCGGCCGAGCAATTCGAAGTTGCAGCTAGCATGCTTACCGATACAGATACGCCCTATGCTTGGCGAATGACCTACGCTAATTGGGGTGCGGCGCTGGCCAAGGCAGGTAGAAATGCTGAGGGTTTAGCGAAGGTCGATTATGCGCTGAGCTTCGAACCGGACCACACAGATTTACTTCGGCTAGCGGCAGAGATTGAGCTAGCAATGAATCAATCCGAAGCGGCACGTATTCGCTTGCAGAAGGCGATTACCAAAGACCCGGAAGACGTTCAGGCCTATGAAATCTTGACTCGCAGCTTTTTGCTGGAGGAAAACCTAACGGATGCAATAGCTTCGTTGGTCCGAACGATTCAATTGGTGCCGCATCATTACGACGCCAGAATGCAGTTGGCAGAACTGTTGGACAAACAGGGGCAGAGTCAGGCTGCCAGCGATCTTTATCTTGGCCTGATCAACGAATTGTCTTCCATCGATCATCCGAAGGTCAAATCGTTTCTTATCAAGGCACACAGCAAACTGGCTTGGAATCTGGCAACATCGTTCGATGAAAAGATTCGAGAACCAGTTCGGTCGCTCGAACTGGCTCAGCATGCTGCAGGCCTCTCCGCGCCGCCTGAGGCACTGACTCTATCGGTTCTGGCTGCCGCTCATGCTGTCAATGAACAATTTGACAAAGCGGTCGAACATGCTGGACAGGCATTGTCGCTTGCGCAGGAAGCAGGCGATCAGTCGCTAACCGAGCGCATCGGCAAACAGCTTGAGGCCTATCGCTTGGGACATCTCTACATTGAAAATCGGCCAACGACGGTGGATACCAAGATCCAGTCGCCCTAACCGGCAAATCAATGATAGTAGCATCAAGACTCACTTGGTCTTGGTTAATTCGCCTTTCGAGTAGGAACCTAAGATTTCCATCCGCTGGCTCATTTGGCCCAGTGTTTCAATGGCGGCTTCCACGGATCTGCTTGCCTGATGACCATCCAGCTCGATAAAGAACATGTATTCGTTTGGGCGATTGGGCATCGGGAACGACTCAATCCACGTCAGATTGACTCCTGAGCTCTTAAAAACCATCATGGCATCAGCCAGCGCACCAGGTTGATGGTGAAGTTCAAACATCAGCGACGTCTTGTCGTTGCCTGTCGGAGGGCAAGGGTGATCGCCGATAATGGCAAATCGAGTGACATTTTGACTGTTGTCTTCGATGTTCTCTGCAATCACTCGACAACCATAGTGAACTCCAGCTTCGCGCGAGGCGATGGCAGCGATCGTATCACTTGCAGCGGCGGCAGCGGCGGCTGTTGCCGTGCTGGACACTTCCACTAACTTAGCCTCCGGTAAATGCTGCGCCAACCATCCGCGGCATTGCGACAAAGCTTGGGGCTTGCTGTGAACCTCCTGAATCGTCGAACGATCGCGACTTCCCAACAGGCAATGATGAACTGGCAATAGGACTTCCCCACAGATCTTGACTGGACAGCGATGAAACACGCCCAGTGTATCGACAATGCGGCCGTCGGTGCTATTTTCAATCGGAACAACCGCAAAAGCCGCTTGCTTGCGAACCACTTCGTCAAAAGCGGCACTGATCGATGCCACAGGGACCAGTTCTGCACCCAATCCAAAATACTTTACTGCAGCCAGATAACTGTAACTGTAAACAGGTCCCAAATAGGCCACCGGTCGCGAGAGCCAGGCTTGCCGACCCGACAGACTGCTTACGTGCTGTAATAGCTCAACAAGCTGCTCCTTGGGCGCAACCGAGCCAAAACGGCTGGCCAATTCAGTCAACTGCTTGGTGTTCACTTGGCTTGGCGATAGGTCGGCAAGCGCAGCGATGCGCTCGGCCAACAGCTCTAGAATCCGGGTATCCAGCTCCCGTAACCTGTCATGAATCGCTTCCGAGGAGCAATGATTCGGATCATTTTCAGCAGAATTCATGATTCACACTTTTTACTCAAGTAAGGGATTTAGGAACTCGGCCAAATGCTTCAGGTTACCAAGGTTTTGGGCCTGAGAGCTCAGATAGCGTGGGGACAAAAAAGTTACGCATACCCAGCGCATCCTGGGAACAATAGTATGATCTTTCGATTTCGCCAAGTCCGCTGGCCTGTCATAATGGCAATCTGATCAGTAAACCAGTAACTCAGCTGGCAATCTGTTGCCCAGTCGAGTGCTTTCAATTGGGCATGAACATACGTCCAGCGATTCAACTTCTCCAGTTCAACACCAGGACGCCGAACCACCCATTTTAGCGGCGTCGCCGTCTCAGGGCTTTGGCACGCTTATTGCATTCAGGGTAACTGCTTCGTTGGCTCAGCAAAAAATGGCAGCATCGATTTAGCATTGTTTACGACTAACTCAACAATACTCACTCAAGGCATTTGGAAACGCAAAAGGAGATTTAGTGATGGCTCAAGGGGAAAAAATCATCGGTATCGACCTAGGCACGACCAATTCGGTCGTGGCTGTAATGGAAGGCAGTGAGGTCAAGGTGATCCCCAACGCTGAAGGCAACCGCCTGACGCCCAGCGTTGTGGCTTACACTGACAAGGATGAAGTGATCGTGGGTGAACCTGCCCGACGCCAGGCTGTGACCAACCCTCGTCGAACAGTTTACTCGGCCAAGCGATTCATGGGACGCCGCCACAGCGAGGTGGAATCAGAAGAAAAGATGGTGCCCTACGCGGTTGTGGGCGGCAAGGGCGAATACGTCAAGATCGGCATTGGTGACAAACAGTACACACCTCAAGAGGTCTCTGCCAAGGTCCTTCGCAAGCTAAAGGAAGCTGCCGAAGCCTATTTGGGGCATCGCGTAAGTAAAGCGGTGATCACAGTTCCCGCCTACTTTAATGATGCTCAGCGGCAAGCCACCAAAGATGCTGGCCAGATCGCTGGATTGGAAGTGGCGCGTATCATCAACGAACCAACTGCGGCTGCGTTGGCTTATGGACTGGACAAGGAACGAGATCATAAAATTGCTGTGTTCGACCTGGGTGGAGGAACCTTCGACGTTTCCATCCTGGAAGTCGCCTCGACCGGTGATGGTGACGGCCAAAGCAAAGTGTTTGAAGTAATTTCCACCAGCGGTGACACGCATTTGGGCGGCGACGACTTTGATGAAGCTCTAGTGAATTACGTTGCCGACGATTTTAAGCGTCAGTACGGTATCGACCTGCGTTCTGACCCGATGTCCTTGCAGCGACTGCAGGAAGCCTGCGAGAAAGCGAAAAAGGAGTTAAGCAGTGTTCCTGAAACCGATTTGAACCTGCCATTTATCACCGCCGACGCCACTGGCCCGAAGCACTTGCAGATGAAAATCAGTCGCGCGAAGTTTGAAGAACTGGTAGACAGCCTGATCGAACGGTGCAAAAGGCCGGTACTTCAGGCATTGGAGGATGCCAAGCTGAAGCCTCAGGATATCGATGAAGTAGTTTTGGTGGGTGGATCAACACGAGTCCCTAAGGTCCGCCAAATTGTCAAGGAGATCTTTGGAAAAGAGCCGCATCAAGGGGTGAATCCCGACGAGGTAGTGGCGATCGGTGCGGCCATTCAAGGCAGCGTTTTGGCCGGAGATCGTAAAGACGTATTGCTTCTGGATGTGACCCCCCTAACGCTAGGAATTGAAACAGAGCACGGCGTGATGACCGCGCTGATCGAACGCAACACGACGATTCCTGCCGAGCGGAAGAACACGTTTTCGACCGCTGCAGACAACCAGACTGCGGTCACCATTCGAGTTTTCCAAGGTGAACGCAAGATGGCCAACCACAACCGCCTGTTGGGTGAGTTTAACCTAGAAGGAATCTCGCCCGCACCGCGCGGCGTCCCACAAATCGAAGTCAAGTTCGACATCGACCAGAACGGCATCTTGAATGTGTCCGCTAGGGATGTAAGCACTGGCAAGCAGGCCTCGGTACGACTCGAAGAAACCTCTGCGTTATCCAAGGACGAAATTGATCGGATGCGACATGATGCTGAAGAGCATGCCGAGGAAGATCGCCGTCAGTTCGAACTGGCCGAAGCACGCAACAAGGGTCAACACCTGATCTACCAACTGGAAAAGCAGATCAACGAGAACAGCAGCAAATTAACCGATGCTGACCGCCAACCCATGACGGCAGCCATTGGCAAACTGAAGTCGGCCATTGCAGGCACAGAATTGGACGCTATCAGAAGCGCCACCAGCGAACTAGAGCAAGCAGCTCAAGCGTTCAGCAAAGTGCTTTACGAAAAGTCATCGGCCACCGCTAATGAAGCAGGCAGCAGCGAGGCCAAGTCCGGTGCGGCAGGCGGCGATGATGATGCCATCGATGCCGAATTCGAAGTGA
>B570J29032_109957479_pt1 | contig 9952 bp, 21 predicted proteins | sample LakMenEpi16Nov12_FD_29032 | JGI IMG/M metagenome (IMG submission 29032)
ACAGGAGTTCTCAAAAATCAGAGTAATGACAAGTTGAAGGTTTTTTGTTTTGCGTTTTATTTAGTTGTTGCCAATTAGTAAAAAGCTGAACACCCCTGAAACAAAGCAAAACCAAATTTTCAAAAACAAAAAACAAATCAAATGTCAGTTCGTAATTACATTCAGAATGCTCGTCATCAAGCTAACGAGCGTTATGCCTCTTGGACTGGTAATCCCGCCCCTACAACTGGTGGATACCGCAATATGGTAGGCAATCAAGGTTCATTCAATGCAGTAGCTAAAGTAGGCCCAGAAATGCGTCCTGCTGACGGCGGCACTGGAAACAATGCACCTCAATCTCAACCTTACATCATCACTATCAGCAACGCTTCGGCTACTGCGGTTAGCAACTTTGATGTATTAGGAGCTTACACTTACATCGGAAACGCTGGTTTTTCAAATGGTAATTTGACAATCAGTGGCGTAACTATCAGTTCCGCTATTTCGAATGTAAACTATCAGCAGTTCTTGTACCAGTCAATGAACCAGCCTTTCTCCGTAGGTCTTACCTACATCGAGAGCGTATCTGGTGCATCTTCACAGGTAACACAGACATTCACGCTGAACACTCAAGACGCTAACGGTAACCAGTTGCTGCGTACTATCGTACCAACGATTGACCCCTACCAGCAGCAGTCAACAATCGTTGCCGTAAAACAACTTTACAGCATCGATGGTTTCACCAAGCTGACTTTCAGCACAATTCAGGCTTCTGTAGTTTTCCGTGTACATTTCTACCCTGCAACAAACATCAACCTCGCCGCAGGTCTGGTTGGTTCTTCAGTTGCTCAAAACTACGGCAACCCGAATCTGATTGGTGTACCTACTTACATTCAAGGTTAATCTTTGAATGGAGTTGTACGCTAACAGAACGAGCGTAAAATAAAAGAGGGGGTAATGAAAGTACAATACTTCTCATTCCCCCTTTTTTTCAATTTTATCAAATGAATGTTTATACATACATAGTTGAATGCAGCCCAAACGAAGCATATGAGATATGCAAAAAGTACGGGTTTTTCAATATAGAGAGTAAGGAAGAAATGGCTAAATGCTTGGAAACAATCATCGCCAATGAAGGGGAGGGTGCTTTCAAAGAAATGATGGAACTGCACCCAGATAAAGAAGTTATAGTGGAGTTATTTACTGAAAAAAAAAATGAACTTGCACCACCTCCTGCGCCAGTGATGGTCGAAGCACCTAAACAAGTTAGCGCAGATGGTAGCTTAACATTAAATGCTACAGGGCCAAATGGCTTGGTAAATCAAACAAATACTTATATTTTAGTAGCAGCTTTGATTATATCAGTAGCAATAATATCTATGAAAAAATGAAAAAGAACTTTTCTGCACAACCTTTAGACACGAACACGGGTGGAGTACTTAATGTTCTCACTGCTAAAGACCTAATGAGTCAAGTTCCTAATCAGGATATGAATAGAACTGCTTTTACAAGACGACCACTATTTGTTGATAATTGTAGAGATTGCAAAGGTTTTATAGATGGTTCAAGAAAGCGTAACATATTTGGATTAGGAAAGAAAAAAGAAGATGGGGTTATTTTTGATTCTGGTGCAGATTTAACTGATAATAAAAAATTCAAAGTAGGCGATGTGCTTGACACACTGAAATTCGGAGTGCAAACTTGGTCGTCATCACAACAGAGAAAAGCTGATGCCGAAGCCGCCGCCGCCGCTCTTGAACTTGCAAAAAGGCAGAACGCAGCCGAAGCCCTTCGCTTACAACAACAACAAGAGAAAACCGCAACAATTAAGAAATACGCCCTCCCAATAGCAATTACTGGCGGAGTAGTGATTCTGGGTATCATTACATACTTTGTTTTCAAAAAGAAAAAAATTAGCTGATGGCAGAGAATACTGGTAAAATAGTTGCTATATCATTAGTATCAGCCGCAGCAGTTGGTGGAATACTATTTTTTGTTTTGAGAAAGTCCGACCAACAAATCGCAGTAAAACAAGCCAGTCAACTTTCTGATGCAGACAAATTGATTCTTGCTGCAATTATGAAGCAAAACCCTAATGTTAATCCTCAAACCAATATGAAGCAGTTGCTTGAAAAATTGCAACAACAAAAAAAGCAAGGTGGAGCAGGTGGCGGTGTAGGTGGTGGCGGAACTGGTAGCGGAGGTAGTGGTGGTGGTACTCGTCCCCCAATTGGTGGTGGTGGTCAAGGATATGGCGGAAATCTTTTATACGATACTTTAACTGGTGGCGGTCAAGGATATGGCGGAAATGTTTTATACGATACTTTAACTGGTGGTGGAGGATATGGCGGAAATCTGATTTATGACACTGGTGGTGGCACTGGAGGATATGGCGGAAATCTGATTTATGACACTGGTGGTGGCACTGGAGGATATGGCGGAAATCTCATTTACGACACTGGCGGAAGCTATGGTGGAGATGTAGTTTATGATACTGGTGGTGGGGGATATGGCGGAAATCTAATTTACGACACTGGATATTAATATGTACGCAAAGAAGTATTTAGACGCAATAGGGGAAACCAAAAATAAAAGCCCCGAAATGAGGTTGACAGAAGCAACAAAAGGAACTATGGTTGGTGCTTCAGTTGGTGCTATGGTTGGCCTTTTTATTGGTTTTGGTAGAAAGAAAAGTTTATTGATGAGCGGATTTATAGGTTCTTTGATTGGTGCAGCCGTATCGAGAGCATTTATAGTAAAAAAATAAAAACAAAATGAATAAAAAACTAACAATGTTGCTTGGAGTAGCCGCCGTAGGTGTGGGTGCTTATATGCTTTGGCAAAAAAGCCAAAAGCCCAAAACATTTTCGAATCTTGTTTCTAAAAGAACTTTAGATACAAGCCAATGTGTAGGGCCAGTTGAAATTCTTACTAATAACCCATATGCAAATCCAGTTCGTTGTCATTATGCGTGTGAAAATAGGGACGGCGATATTATTGTTTTAGGTGGTAATCCTCCTTGCCCATCTACATTATAACTTATGCAACCAGAAAAAAAGAAAAATATCTGGGATATTCTTGATGCTATTCTTGAACCTGCCGTTCAGGTTTATACTGACATTAGAGGTAATAAAACTGATGGTGGGATAGGAAATGGTGGTAATCCTGATGATGAACGACCGATGCCTCCTCCTTTTCAAAAGTGTGATGACGGATTTGTATTAAAAGATGGTAAGTGTGTAAAAGAAACAAAAGGCGGCTCTGGAACTACACTAATCGTTATTGGCGGTGTACTGGTTTTAGGAGCAGCAGGATATTTCTTGTATAAAAAGTTTTCAAATAAACCCAATTAATAAACAAACAAAAATCAAAAAAAATGGAAAACGGAAAAAAATTCTTCCAAACAACAGGTGGTCTTGTACTTTCATTAGCAGTTCTTTTCGGAACGGTTTGGGTAGTATCCAGAGCGTGGAAAACTGGACAGAAAAATATGAGTGCATAAGATGAACCTATCAAGCGGATTATCCTCTGTAGGTGCAATCATTGGTGTATTTTATGGTGTAACCCAGCGTAAGTCGGTATGGACTACGGCGGGTTTAACTATATTATTTGCCATAGGTGGTGCTGCGGCGGGTGTCGCTATCAAACAATTCAGTGATAATTAAAAAAACAAAAATGGACAAGAACACGAAACTTATTCTCGGTGTAGGCGTACTGGCTGCCGCAGGGTATTTAATCTGGAAACAAGGTCAAAAACCTAAAGCGTCATTCGTATCTCGTATGGCTCCCTCTCGTTTCAAAGTAGTTGAAACTTGCGTTGGAACTACTGGTCAGCAAGTAACTATTGGCGGAAATGCTTATTGGGATTGTTGCCAGTTGGGATTTGTAACTCCAAACAAACCAGATAAGGGATGCGGCCCTACTCCAACACAAGCATAAAATCAAAAAAATGGATAAGAATACAAAACTCCTACTTGGTATAGGACTTGTTGGTGTTGGCGCATATTTACTTATGCAGTCCAAAAAGCCAAAAGCTACAACCTCTTTTGCAGGAGCTACATTTAATGATGTAGTCGGCAATCGCAGAGGATTCGTAAGTGAACTTCCTGCCAAAGAATCGCCTTTTACAAGGTTTACAGGTGCAGAACAACTGCCTGTAGCGGATTCAGGTTGGGTAAGAGCAGACGGCGTTCAGCAGTTCTATGATGTACAATCACCAAACTGGGCAAAATACGCAGGTAACACTCAATTCTTCGATGTAGAAAGTAAAGGATGGGTTCGTGGATAACAAAAAACTCATCTTAATACTTGCGCTACTCGGAGGAGGGTATCTTCTTTGGAGAAATTCAAAATTAGCGGCACAATCTGTTGGGACAATACCAGCAGATTTGCCTTCTGATACTCCAACGGATGTACCTGCTGCTGATGTACCAGTTGGGCCAAAAAGTCAAAAGGATTGTCCTGAAGGATATGTCTTTGTGCCTCTTAATTGCTTAATGCCGCCGTGTGAGGGTGGAAGTTGTGTCAAGGCAGAAGAATTGCCAGAACCTATGCCCGTAAAGGGCGCACCTTTGGTTGAAATTGTGGACACTCAACTCACCCCCACGCCAGTTAAAGACCCGTTTACAGAATTTTTCACTCCAGTTGAACCCCCTGCTCCAATAAAAGACCCATATGCCCAAATATTCACTACTCAAGTGGAATTTGCTGGGTTTTCATTCGCAGGGACTGATAAAAATACATTAGCTTTACAAGAGGATACAAAACAAAGTTCCGTAAGGCAAAGTAATTTTAATTAAAATGGAGAAATCTGCGAACAAAAGATGGAAAGAAAGTGGAACTACTCTTTCTTTCAAGGACTGGATTGACATTGAAAACAAAAAAGAGGAGAGCAAAAAAAATTATCTTTCGTTCTCGGTTCCAAAACCGAGTGATTTTTTGAAAGATACTATTGCTCAAAACAAAGAGTCCGTAGTTACAAGCCAGTACAAACCTGAAGAAGATAAAACAAATGTTTTAGGACTCGACAGGAATGTTCTTGTATTCTCTGGTTTGATAATTGTTGGTGCTTTAGGATTTTACTTCTATAAAAAATTGAATAAGAAACAATGAATGTAAGAAAGGAGCATCTGATTTATGCAGGAGTTGGGGTGCTTGTTTTACTCATTCTTATTAATTCAACGAAAGAAGTAGAATTAAAAGAAATAAGTGAGGATAAAGTGGATGTCAAAAACTTTGACTATACAAATCTTCCTACAGAATTAAAACCACCTTATAGGTTAGCAGAAGGAGAACAACTTCCAAGACCTATCAGAAGAAACTTAAACTTACAAGGAATTTCAATAAAACCAAGATTCGATAAAAATGATTTTCAGCGTACCTACCAGATATGAGGAACTTACTCTATTAGTAAAAGTTCGCACATACGAACCGCAGAAAATCAGAATTAAGGTAATTGACGCTGACCAACCTCACACTACTTTCACCGATAGATACAAAACTATCAATGGTGAGAGTATTTTTTTTGTTAGGATGCCCGTAAGTGCGAAACAGGTTCTGGTATATGTTTACAACGAAGCATACGGAAACCTTGAGCAAGGAATTGATAAATCAGTAGAGGTAGTATCAATAACAAAAGAACCACTTGAAAAGAAACTCGATGTGATTGACTTTTCAAATCCTCTGGTTCGCTCATTTGTAAATTTCGCAACAAGATTTTCATATAACGCAGGTAGCTTACCCTCTGGTAATTATGTATCAGATGATAAGCAGTTTGTGATTAAGTATATGCCAATCATCGAAGATAATGGTGTTGAGCAAACTACTCCTGCAAGGATTGATATTGATTCAGGTATCATCGAAGTTTCAAAAAGACAATTCATAGAATATACCATCCCAAACAGGATGGCTATTTTGCTTCACGAATTCTCTCATATTTATCTGAATGATAATGTTGACGATGAGGTTGAAGCTGACTTAAATGGACTTTTAATCTATTTAGGGTTGGGCTATCCAAGAATTGAAGCATTCGAGGTGTTTGCCAAAACATTTATGAATAACCCAACTGATGAAAATGGTATGAGGTTTGATAGAATTAAAAATTTCATAGACAATTTTGAAACATACAATACTTATTTATACGATTGATTATGTTTGAGCAGCAGCAACAACAACAAGTATTTAGGGGTTCTCAACCACAACCATATGGCGGTGTAAATAACATATATGCTGCGGGGGCGAAGGTTGCTGATAATTATATAAATAATCAGTTTGACCTTCTAAAAGACATTTTATTCAAAAGGCAGAAAAAGGAACAAGACAGAAAGGATGCAGAAGCAAAATTTAGATTAAATCTTGCTCAATTAGATAATCAACAAAAGTTTCTTTTAGCACAAAGATTACAAGATGCTCAAAACGAAACAGAGAAATTAAAAATACTATCTGAATTTGCAAGTGTTACTGGGCAAAGCAAATCTAAAAATGCCTTAACTACTGCTCTTATATTTATGGGAGGTGCATTATTGCTTTTTGGAGTTGTTTATTTTATTAAAAAAAGAAATATTCAAGCCATATGAATATAAACGCATTAGCACCTATGTCATATCAGAATGTTGTACAACAAGTAGTTGACAACATAAACTCATTTAGTCCTGATTGTTTACAACAAAAGAATGAGTTAATTGCCCTTGTTAAGAATCCTGCAAACGCAAGTGCAGTTATGTATGCTTACAAAAGCGTAGGAATACCACCTGCAAATAGGCCGAAAAAGAAAAGATGGCCTCGAAAAGATATTGTGTATTGTGATAATTATGTTCCCCTTCAGTTTTTATATGCGTTGAAGTATAGAGCTAAATATCCTGATATAGCCAATGACCAAAAAAGCTGCGGCACATTAGAGTCATTATTAATGTCATTAGAAGTTGAAAAAGTCAATGTAGATAAAGATAGATTAACTGATAAATTAGTTGCTGATATAAAGATGCCGATAGTACAAGAACTTAATAGCAAGTACTTATCACAATTCTCGCAGTTGGATTGTAAAAACTATCAAGAGGATGTTGAATCTAAAGAATTTGAACAAAAGATTACGGAGAGAGAAGAAAAGGCAAATAAGCCAACTACGACCACCTATTTTATTTATGGAATATCTGGAGCAATCGTATTAATAACACTCACCCTTTTATTAAGAAAGAAATGAAAAAGAAATACATAATTACTGGATTAATTGGACTTGCGCTTGGCGTAGGTATTTGGTTTTATGTAAAAGGTCAAAAAAAGAAAAGAATTATTAAAGAAGGAACATTTACTATTGAAGTAGAAGAAGATGAAGATGAAGTCCAGAACTAATAACTAATATAATTATGTTTTCTGAAGTATATATAAAGTTGCCAGATATAAAAACTGCTTACTCGTATTCTTGTGGCAGAAGAACTTGTAGCTATAGTGATGCTTCAATAAAAGAAGGAAATACTAAAATGATTAGAACCATAAGTAATAAATATGGTTCATTCATTCAAAACTGGAGTAATCAATTTCAGATACCTTTTGGAGTTCTTGTTGGATTTATTGCTACAGAAAGCGGCGGGACTATGGCTCCTCCTAATAAGTTTTTGGCCACAGGTTTAATGCAGGTAACACCTGCTGCTATTTATGATAGTGCCAGAAAGTGGAATGCCGAAGTAAAATCACCACTACCGAGCGCAGCACGAAGTTTAATCATATCAAAAATTCCAAACTTCTTTAATACAAAAACTTCTCTTTCTTCTATACAGAGTTCCATATTGAGAAATCTCCAAAACGATGCTAATTTCAATATTATGGCAGGAACACTTACTCTGCGGTGGTTGATTGAAAGATTTACCGATGATTCAGGTGTTAGTCGGGGCCTTAATAAAGCTATGGTCGGATATAATGCAGGAGCTTATCGAGTAGTTCTTGGAAGCAGCAAAACAGGACGAGAAACTCCAGTTGACTCTACATCTTTAGCTACAAATAGACAAGTTCCTTTAGAAAGCCGAAGTTATCTCTATAAACTTCTTGGTAAGGATGGATTTTTAGAGCTGATTTACAAGAACAAAGTAATATAAAATAAATAAAAATAAACAAAATGGACAAAAAGATGAAATCAGCATTATTGGTAGTTGGAGTAGCGGCACTTGCCTTTTTTCTTCTGTCTTTTAGAAAGAAACCAGAAGCAGCTCCTGTGTCAAGTTTGAGTCAACAAGAGAAGGATATTCTTTTTGATGAAGCTATGGGCTATCGTGGTGGTGCGGCTCCGTCTGATGAGATGATGGAGGAATTTGGAATGCGTAGGGAAGCGGCCTTGAAAAAAATTGCTGAACTGGGATTACAAGCCGAGTTTGACGCATATAAGAAAATTCAAGATGAATTACCCCCAAGAGCATAATTATTTTAATAAATAATAATTGAACAACAAAATCAATTAGTTATGAAAAGCGGAACAAAAGTTGCGGTTGCTATACTTGGAGGATTGGCCCTAATCGGGGGGTCAATTTTTGCATATATCAAGAAACAGACAGATTTACTTTATGATTTTGACTGGAAACTTCTTGATGTAAGTTTTGATAAAGTAAGTTTGCAGCTTGTTAAAGGCAAGGTCAAGTTTCGCTTCTTCAATAAGGCAGATATACAAATCGTAGTTACAAAATTCTACTTGAAGCTCTATTTGAACAAAGAAGAAGTTGGCTACATTGAGGATGTAAATGAGTTTGTGATTCCTGCAAGGGGTTTTAATGACATCAGCTTTTCTTATAGCGTGAACCCCCAGTTTTTGGTAAAAAACATAACTGATATTGTTTTGGGTAGCGTGAAGTCAAAAGATGCTACTTTGACCCTTGACGGATACGCAAAAATCAGAAGCGGGTTCATCCGTGTAACCGTACCCATTCTTTGCGACTGCTCTGTAAAAAATTACGACTGCAACTGCTAAAAATTTGCAGAAAATAAAGTAATTTAGCGTAAAATGAAATTAAAATGATTGAGTTTATCCAAAATGAAACTAAAAAAATTATGTACAAGTGTTGTGAACGATACTCGCAAAGAGCGGGAGTCGGGATTGACGATGTACAATTAGTTCTTGGAATTAATGAGGAAGGCAACACATACACGATGTGTGAAAACTATGTTCCAAAAGAATCTTACGACATTATGCAAGTGCTTGGTGTTCGTATTGATTTTTTAGGTTATAGACATATTGCACCACCATTTATCATCAAATCATTATTGAGATTTATGGAGCAATACAATATCACATCGGATAGAATTAAAATTTTGTGTGTACCAACCAAAGATGACAAAGGAAAAAACGATGTTGCTTTGTTTGTGTACAATGGAAACGATTATGTTGAAACAATAACATTTTCAGAATTATTCCGTGAGGAAGATATTGAAATGCCAAAATTAGAATAATATGACTTTTTACACTACTACGCTATCTTCTGGTTCATTGGAACTTTTGACGGCAGATGGCGCACAGATGGTAAGCATCGAACCTAACTCTGGAAGCTCTTGCACAGTGTTGGGTTCTTTGCCATTTAAGGGATTTACTCCTAATGCCATCACATTAGATGCAAACCAAGTGCTTACAATATCATCACCTACGCCAAGTTCTCCGTTGAATGGAATTACTATTACTTGGGTTAGCGGGACTATTGATATAATCGTAGGAGTGTAGTGTAAAACAAACAAACAAAACAAAATGGGATTTTCATCTATACAAGCATTTGGTTTCGGAGGTGGTGGTGGCACTGGCTCTGGCTCATCGGGTTCAGCAGGTACTTCAGGTACTTCGTTAGGAACATCAGGTACTTCTGGTTCAGCAGGTACTTCAGGATTTACTGGAACATCAGGTACTGATGGTAGTTCGGGATTGAGTGGTAGTTCTGGGACATCAGGATTTACTGGAACATCTGGAACATCTGGCGATACAGGAAGCTCTGGAACAAGTGGTGCA